>Ga0123353_10005092_pt1 | contig 17162 bp, 12 predicted proteins | sample TergutLab28metaG_3_FD_92763 | JGI IMG/M metagenome (GOLD analysis project Ga0123353, IMG submission 92763) | Labiotermes labralis P3 segment gut microbial communities from Petit-Saut dam, French Guiana - Lab288 P3 | ecosystem: Host-associated > Arthropoda: Insects > Digestive system > Gut ...
CATACCGCCGATCAGCGTGAAGGTATTGAACAGATTCATCGTCTTCGCATGTAACGCATCCGGTATTCTGCATGAGAGCAGTGCCTTCTCAAGCTGCGTCTCACCGACGGCACGTAAGAACTCGTTGAATACGCACGGACGCATCGCTAAGTATTCCACCCTTCCGACGGGGAAGGAGACCTGTTTATTCAATACCGTCTCCAACAGCGAACCTGCTGCCATGACATACAGATCATCCGTTCTGGATTCGTGGAAATAACGGAGTTTCAGGATCGCCGTCTTTGAACTCTGAATTTCGTCGATGAAGAGAAGGGTCTTTCCCGGTCTTCTTTCCGCATTACAAAAAAGAAAGATATCCGCAACGAGATCGCTAATCTCCTGTTCCTTTTCGAACAGGGCCGCAGCGCCCGCGCTCTTCTCAAGGTTCACGTAAAGATAATTGTTAAAATTCTTTGCGAAAATGTCAACAAGCGTTGTCTTTCCGACCTGGCGCGAACCCCTAAGTACCAGCGGTTTGCGATTCGCTCTCGATGCCCATTTTTCCAATTCTCCGATGAGATTCCTTTCGAACACGGCTCTCAAATCCTTTCTGAAAATAAATACTTTGTTCCAAATAGGGGGTATAAACGCTTGATTTTTGTTCCAAATAGGGGGTATAAACGCTTGATTTTTGTTACAAGGAGGGGGTATAAACGCTTGATTTTTGTTACAAGGAGGGGGTAAGCGTTCCATTATTGTTCGTTGCTCGTTCCGTGATCTCGGCCGAAAGCACGGTCATGCGGTGATCTGCGCATGACCGTCCGTCAAGAAACTTCAAAATTTGAAATGTTATCTCCTGTCGTCCGACGGCACTTGCGCCGAACATTTTATAATGCCGTGGTATTATGATGTCCTTTGCGAGCTGAGGACCATGATCTCATTCTGGAAAACGATTGACGGGAAGTTGCTTCCTCTCGATAACATCGAGGAGAACTGCTGGATAAGCATGGTCAATCCCGACGACGTGGAGATCAAACGGGTGACGGAAGCGGCAGGCGTCGATCCTTCGGTGCTCCGCGCCGCATTGGATGAAGAAGAGACCTCGTACGTTGATATTACCGATGACGGGCACACGTTCATAACGCTGGACATACCATTCATCGAGGATTCGAGCAACGTGATGTATTCTACGATACCCTTAGGTATAGTGTTAACGAAGTCCAACATCATTACTGTGTGTCTTAAAGAGAACAGCCTTCTTTCGGAGTTCGAAAGGAATCCTCCGAAGAGTCTTAACACATTCGTGAGAACAAGATTCGTTCTGGCGCTGATGCTCCGCGTAGCCAACCGTTTCCTTCAATATCTAAGGCAAATGAACAGGATATCGGACAGCATCGAAGAAAGGTTATATGTGTCGCAGAAGAACAAAGAGATCATTGAACTGCTGGGCATCCAGAAATCATTGGTGTTCTTCTCAACATCCCTGAAAGCCAACAAAGCAACCTTGGATAAGATTCTCAAGGGTGCTGCGCTGAAGATGACCGAAGACGATACCGAAACGCTTGAGGACGTTCTTATCGAGGTGCACCAAGCGATCGAGATGTGCAGCATATACTCAGATGTCCTTTCGGGGACGATGGACGCTTTCGCATCCATGATATCGAACAATCTTAACGTCACGATGAAGACGCTGACCGTGATAATGATACTGATGGCCATACCGACCATGGTGTTCAGCTATTACGGAATGAACCTGGAACCTCTGAGCCATCTGCCGTTCAACGACACCGCGTGGTTCCCGTTCCTGTTGGCCGTTACGTTATTCCTTCTCGTCGGATATTATTTCAGACGGCATCATTTCTTCAAGTAGCGGCGGTCTTGGAGGACATCCTGATACGGCCGAATGCTAAGCTTATCATGATCCCGAGAACTGCGGCGCATATACCTATCACGATATCGGTCAGATCGGTAGCGCCGGATATCGCAAGTATCAATATCACGGAACCGATCGTGAGGCCGAGTATGAAGTAATACACCTGATGATGGTATCTTTCGAGGATGTACCACATCACTTTCGCAAAGGCCAGAATACCGAATACGAAACCCACTCCGAACGGCAGAAGATACGAAAGTTCGAAACCCTTCATCACGCTTATCAGCCAGAACCACAGGCCTAACGCGATAAGGATCGTCGATCCGCTTATCCCGGGTACTATCTTGGATACGGCGAACACCATCCCTGCGATGAATGATAACAATATACCAACGAGAACGGTCGATCCGGTGATCGCGTTCTCCCCCCATGTGCCTCCCGGACCGAGTTCCAGTAATAACAGCAGCATCATTACGGCGAAACCAACGGAAAGCCACATGATGTGCGATCTTTTCGTGGGTTCCCCGCGTTTGGTCATCTTCATGAGATCCGGCAGCTGACCGATTATCAGACCGACGAAGAGGAACATGGTCGCAACGAAATAAGCGTTCATCAGATAGTCGAGAACGAATACCATCACCACTATTCCGATGACTACGCCGCATCCCAGCGTCACCAGGAAACGGAGATCCTCTTTCAACTTCGTCCTTAAGTGGCTCACATCCTCCACAAGGCGTTCGTATATCCCGAACAGAACGGCCAATATGCCGGCGCTTATTCCCGGCAGCCAGGTGACGGCTCCCAGCAGGATCCCTACGAAGAAATTGTTGGAATCCTCCTTAGCGCTCATGAGTCCCGTATCGAATGGGTTGGTTAATAACTTATGTGACGGCGAACAAACGTTTGTTCCATTCGGCCGGCTTATACTTGATGCCGAGCTCTCCGACCTTCTGCCCTCTGATGGTATCGCAGGCGTAATATCCGTCCAGCTCATAGAAGTATGTCTGCGAGGTGAGATCACCGCTCTCTATCGGCACAAAGCTGCTGTCCTTTATCCCCGCGATCGCGTGCCCTTCACGCTCACCCGGGTTGGTAAGGATCATGATCGCCACATCAGTGAATCCGTATGCTCTCGCGAGTGCCGCGGCCAGCATGGCCATGTCCTCGCAGTCTCCCTGGAAATCATACACTGCCCAATCATACAACGTCTCGACGGGATACTTGTAATACTCAACGGATTCGGCCGTTCTGTGAACGCCCGGTATCCGGTGATACACGGAATCCGATTGCCAATATCCATCCATGAACATCATGATGAAATTCATCTGATCCTGTTTCGAAAGATCGGCGGGCATGATCTTGTTAAGATCGTCAACTATACGGTGTATGACCGGCACATCCCATACTGTGTGATCGGCTATCTGCGGTATCTTGAACTCGCGGTTCCGGTTCATCTTTGCGAATTCGATATATTCGCTTACGTGCAAACTGTACGTAAGCGTGTATCTCTCGCTTCCGAAGTTCCAGTTCACCGTTTTCGTCACCGCTGAGTCGGCGCCCTCACCGACGACGATGCTGCGCACCGTGCTCTTCTTCTCGCCGCCCGAATACATGGTCATAGTGACGTCATACATACCCATGTTCAGCGTAGCGGTGTGCGAAACACCTTCTCCGGGAGATGTTCCCGGAATGGTCCCGGACGTCTTGAACGAATCATTTATCGTCCACGTGGTGTACGTCCCGTTCTGTGCGGCCGTCGTGTTAGTGAAGGTGTATTCCAATTGATTCGTTTTCGCCGATGTGGAATTGTTCTGAACAGCATTGAAGCTCAGTTCGTTCCATCCTGCGTATATCGTCGTGTCGGTGCGTATCGGCGTGTATCTGTAGAATGCGTCCTGATATGACGGATCGGTGTACCAGCCAGCGAAATTAAGGCCCGCTTCCGGCGACGTCAGCATATACTGCGTATCTTCCAGCCAATCGATATCCACAAAACCGCCCTCGGTCACTTTGATGGATCCTATGGATTGGCCGTCCGAGCTTAACGTAACGGTCGGCCTGTCATCCTCATAGAAGTTCATATAGACCATGCCGGCGGACATGAGAACGGCCGCGACGGTGATCACGTACATCATATTCCGACCGACCTTCGAACCGGGCCTCGGTCTGCGTTTCCCGGCCGGACCGGCGGAGACAGGTTCATCTCTCATAGAGCATCCGGAGGTCGGATCGCTCCACTTATCAATAGTGAATCCCATCTTCGTCATCAATGTTAAGTGTTATCGCCGTAGTATTTAAACTTGGCGTAAAAACGCATCGTTCGCTTATTTTAGCACTATATCGCGTATTATCTTCTGGGTCTCGTCCGGCGTTCCCGTGGTGTTTATGAGGTGTGTTTCCGAATTGCCGAAGAATTTGCGGAAGAACTTCTCGCGTATCCTCATCTTCCTTTCATTTCGGATCATCTGATGCGGATTGCACAGATCGTTCCGTTTCATGTACTCCCAAGCTTCATTCGGTTCCAGGGTAACGGCAACCTTCTCATTGGGATCGCGCCTCAGCAGTATGATGTGGCGAAGCGTTGTCATAGGTATCACAGAACCATTCCCCGTGACCCACCTTATGTTGGCTATACCTCGTCCTTTGTTGTCGAATTTCGTGTTCGTGACAAGAGGTTTATACTCTTCCCAGACATCGCCTATGTCAGCGTCTATATAGCAGTTCTTCTCCGAACCGATAGCTAACGGTAAGCCGCCTTCGCTTCTGACGAAGTACCAGTCATCGGTTATCAGACGAGCGTTCTTCATCCTCAGAAGGCCCCACGAATGTGTCGTCTTGCCGGTTTTCGATGGCGCAACTAAAGTTATTCCGCACCCTCCCACATCGAGAGCGGCGCCGTGGACGTGATCCGTTCCGTGCGCATCCTCCAGTATATCCGATGCTACGGCTAAGGCGATGCTTTTGATCCACCCGTAGTAATCAAAATTATATAGAAAAGCGGTCCTCGTCTCAACGTTATACAGTACCTTCAATTCCTTTTCCGGATCGCTTATGCAGACGATCTTCGCATGCGACCTTACATTGCTGCTCATCGAATAGAAGTTGTCGTCCCAGGTATCGGCTATCGTACGGTCCGTTGTGTACAGTTTCACGCATATCCCGTATATCTCCGCTTTTCCGGTGTGGAACGGAAGGTTAGAGTATTTTGCGTAAAGTTCCTCGGTCTCCGCGATATCGATCACTCTGACGTTATACGACATTCCTTATCGCAGTGAATATGCGTTCCGCAGTATTAATGCATCGCACGTTCCGGCCGCGCCAAGACCAAGCGGCGGTGCAGACGTGCTTTTTGAAAAGCTTTCGCCGGCGGGTATCACTTTGCCATCAATCTGTCGAGGTCTGTTCTGAACAGGAACGCCACCGCGAATATTATGCATCTTTCACTATTACTTCCCGCGAATATTCTGTACATTTTAAATATGGAAGCAGTCAATAGCTGTTGTTGATGGACACAGCAGTAGTTTTCACTTCCAAGCTCGGAACGACCCGGAGAACGGCGGAACACATAGCCGGAGCCCTTGATGCGGATCTGATCGATCTTAAGAAAGACGATCGATCCCTTGCAGATTATGACACGATAGTTCTCGGATCCGGAATATATTTCGGGAAGATGCCGAAGAGCATCAGGAAGTTCGTGGATGAACGCAGACAGGAGCTGAACGGAAAACGCGTGGCCTTATTCATCTGCTGTATGTTCAGCGGCGAAGAAGCAGAGAAGCAGCTGGCCGCTGCGAGCGAGTTCATCGGTCCGTTGGTATCTGCAGCATACATCAGCGGCAAGAAAAAGAAGGAAGATGTCGATACGGATGCCGTCGACGCGTTCATAAGATCGCTGGAGTGACGTTCACACATCCTGAGGAATTCGACCGTACCTTCAGCCGACGTTTTCGCTGACCGCTCTAACGACTGAAGCCAGTGGGCTTTTCCGCCCGATCGTAATAGGTATGTTTTTTATATTAAAGGTCATTTATTCGGACATTATTTTATCTTATTCGGTCATTTATTCAGTCATATGACCGATAAGATGACCGATAAGACCATGGTCGATCCGGGAATGTTTGAATATGTACTCGAAGGGATCTACCGGAACACGATCCGGGATCAAATGTTCCATACCTTCCGAATGTCTGTTTCCGTGCCTTCTTTTCCCAAGAGCGCCACACGGCTGTCTGATTTTTCTTTAAGTACGGTCATTCCCACCCTGTTCCCGAGATCCTCCGAGAACTCCAATATCTCGCTGTGAGAGGGCATGTTCGTCATTGAGAGACGTGTACGCGAGCCTCCCACGAAGACGTATCCTTTCGGTTCTATGAGATCCGGGTCGGCTTTCGCATCCAGTTTCGCGTATTCATCGACCCATCCGAAGTTCAGGTCCTTGACCAACGTGTGCCTGACGACCGTCCTTGTATCCAGAGAAGGGAACAATTCAAGCGTTCTCATAAGCCGTTCCCATCCGTCACTTATCTTGGGCATACAGACCCTCTTGTATACTTCTTCGTTCGGCGCAGCCACAGTAACGTACAGCTGTCTGGGAAGCGTGTCAAGCCGTTCAAGCCCATCCGGATATGTACCGTTGGTGACCATGAATGTGATCATTCCGCGATGATGGCATTCCTTTATGAGATCGGACAGGTACGGATAGATTATCGGTTCGCCGGCAAGTGATATAGCCACCATGTTCGGTTGTTTAGCTTCTTCATAACGTTCCTTCGAACAGCGGTCATCACCGTTGAATCCTGTAAGCAGTTTACGTTGATGCTTTATCAGCGAATCAAGCATCTCTTTAGGTTCGCTCCACTCTTTCACTTCAAAGTCGCGGCCTTGAACTCTCCAGCAGAATTGACATGTATGAGAACATTCGTTGAATGCCGGCGTCATCTGAAGGCATCTGTGGCTTTGAATGCCATAGAAATCCTGTTTGTAGCAGTTCCTTCCGTATATCAGGCTCTGTCTCATCCAATGGCATAGTTTCACTGCTGCGTGGTCATTATGCAGACGGTATTGCTGCTTTATCAGAAGCTCTTTGTATGTTTCGTCCATAGGATCACTAAAACTGGAAAAGACTCTTCTGCGCCCCCGGCTGCGTATTGTCTTTCGTCTCCTTCACATCATCCGTAACGGTCTCGGGAATTTCCTCGGCAATTTTACGCGCTATTGGTTCGCGAGTATCCGAGGACATGACTTCCTTCACTTTCTCGGAATCGATCTTCGCGTCAAGAAGGAACGCGACCTCTTCCGCTTCCAGACCGGCATCAGCGGTCAGGCTCCTTGTCAGTGACGTATCATTCTTGAGCATCACTTTCAGAAGAGGGAGCACATCGTTCGATATGCGCGACGTTGACGTGTGAAGGATCGACGACAGTTTTGAACAGATATTCTCCTTCAGCGCGCGGACGTTCTTGCTGCGGGACATCTTCATCAGGTACAACGGGAATCTGAATCTCTCCTTCGATATCATATCCGATCTCCGAGATATGCTGATGCCGGATGACATGAGGTCCCTTGCGTACGACTGGAAACCGTAATACTGGCGTCTGTGCACACGCCCCATGAAGACGTCCGCTCTTGCCAATCGCTCATATCCGCGTACCAGATCGCCCTTATCCCTGAATTCATAAGGCATGTTCTCGTCTATCCACATCATTATGTGGTCCGGTGTTTCATCAACGTCGCGCATCATGTTGCGAGCGGCTATCGCGTCCTTCTCCCTGAATATCGAGTTCATGAGATTGTAGATGTCCTTGCGTATGATCCTGTCGGATAGTTTGACGGCGTCGTCGCTTGTGACGCTGCTCCGTCCGAGGGAAAGCGATTCCAGATTTCTTACCGCGGCCCTCATATCTCCGTTAGAATTTTCGGCCATCTTCCTCAGGGCATCCTGATCGACGGATATGTTCTCGCATTTTGCGATATTGTCCAGTGCTCTTGTTATGACATCGATCCTCGGACGCATGAACGTTATCTGTAACGTATTCGACTTAACGGCGGCGCTCTTCTTGCTCAGCGCGTAAAGATCGTTCACGATCAGTATCACAGGCTGTTTCGTTGTCTTTATCAGCTCGGATATCGCCGGCAGACCGCCTCTGTCCTCTCTTCCGAAAAGGCTGTCGGCTTCATCCAGTATTATCAGCTTACGGCCGCCGTCCTTCACGTCCGCGTATTCTCCGGTGCTCATGAACGTGTTGAAATTCGCTCCTTTCAATGCGACGCTCCTTATTGCGTCACCGGTCCTCTGATCGGACGCATTCATTTCCACGACATCCCATTTCATATCGTTCGCCAGGGCAACGGCCGCGGATGTCTTCCCTATGCCGGGAGTTCCGACGAGAACGACCGCTCTCTTGTCGGGTATCCCTTCATTCCACGAATTCGCCCAGTTAGTCAGGTCTGATACCGCTTTAGGATTGCCGATCACCTGTGAAAGGCTTGCGGGTCTGTACTTCTCGGTCCAGTCCTGAGACATCATGGTCAATACGTATCGTATGATTAAACGGTTGCGTTATTCCGTCCTACTTTATTTCCAATTGCGGCGAATTCGCCATGATCAAAAAGATGTCATGCGGTACGTTCCGTTCTCTTCTTCCACCTTTATATCGGAGGAGAATAGTGAACTTACCTTTTCTGATGTCAGCATCTTGTCCTTGAGACCATCGTCGAATATCCTGCCGCTCTTCATCATTATCACACGTTGTATGCCCGTTGGTATATCCTCCAGGTCATGGGTTATCATGACGATGCCGGCACCGTTCTCCATCAGCTTATCCAGAATGTTCCTTAATTCCGTTCTTACGGAGATATCAAGACTGGCCATCGGTTCATCGAGAAGCAGCATCTTAGGTTTCGGAACAAGTGCGCGGGCTATGAGCACACGTCTCTTCTCACCCAACGAGAGCTTCCCGATATCCCGGGTAAGTTTATCGGCGATGCCGACACGTTCCGCAGCGGTTTCCGCATCGGCGATCATCGCATCCGTTATCACGTGATCCTTGTAGACATCGGCAGTCCTGAAGAATCCGGACATTATGACCGCCCCCACTGACGTCGTGTCATTGAATCTGAACTGGAGGTCCATCGAGACCATACCCATCTTATTCCTCAGGTCGAAAATATTCCATCGGTCCTCTCCGAACATCCTGCATACCGTTTCACAATCCTCGTCGCGGTATGGTCTTACATCGCCTTTGATGATCTTCATGAGCGACGTCTTCCCGGAACCGTTCGGACCTATGATCGCAACGCTCTCGCCGTCCGCTATATCCAGCGACAGCGAATCCAATATACTGATGCCGTTGCGTATCATCGATACGTTCCTGAATTCAACAGCGTTCTTCACGTTTCGGTATCAACGGAGAAGTATTCAATGATTGCTTACACCCGGTGTCGCGCTCTTATCCCGGCTGAACCAGGTCATGAAACAACCTATGAGCGCCAACACAAAACAAACGGCGAAGGAATAACGTATCGATAATATGAACTCGCCGAAGACGTCCGGCGTAACAACGGTCGTCGTTCCCAGGAATACGGATATCATGCACATGACTATTGCAATGGAGGTCATCATACCCACCTGCCTCATCAATGACAGGACGCCGGACGATTCGCTGTAATCCTTAACGGCAACGCTGCTCATAACAACATTCGTATTGGGAGCGGAGAACAAAGCGTATCCGCACCCGGTGGCGATGAGTATCAGGTATACTTGAAGCATCACCAGTTCTTCCGTCAATGTGATCATAAGCAATGTCCCGATGCACATCATTATCATTCCCGACGTTGTAAGTATACGCGGGTCGATCTTATCAGACAGCTTGCCGGCGAATGGTGTTATGACCGCTTGGATGGCCGGCTGCGCCAATATTATCAGTCCGGCGGTGCCGGGACCCATGCCGCCTATGTACTGCAAGTACAGACTAAGCGAGAAGAGAACGGCATACGCAGACCCGTAGTTAAGGAAAGTTGCGAACGTGGAACGTCTGAACGTTTTACCTGAGAACAATGAAAGCATCAGCACCGGGTACTTCGTTCTCATCTGAAGGTTCAGGAATATAACGAGAAGTAACGCTCCGGCGGCTATGAATATCGGAGATAAAGCGTCAGGGAGGGTTATCACCCCGTACATCAGCACGACGATACCGACACCATAGAACAGGGAACCTTTAGCATCGAACGGTTCTCCCTTTGCCGTTCTGAGCTCATACTTGAACCTCATCACCATTATCAATGCGAGAACACAGAACGGTATGATCGAAAGGAACATAACTCTCCATCCGAACATCTCCGTTAACACCCCGCCCAATCCGGGGCCTAAGGATGCTCCTATGTAGATGCACATGGTGTTTATCGCAAGCGGCAACCCCTTCTGTGCGCTCGGGTACACCTGAGCGATCATCGAGACGCTGGTCAATGATATGCACGCCGTTCCGATACCGCTGAACGCCCTAGACGCCAACAATATAGTGAATGTCGGTGACGCGGCCGTTGCGATCGATGACAGCAATACAACGATTATACCGAAAATGAATATCCTCTTCTTCCCGTACAGATCGGAAACGCGGGACATCGGTATCATGAATGCCACGGAAGCAAGGAAGAACGCCATGACCGTCCAGCTTTGGATGTGCGCGCTTACGCCGAAATCACTGCCGATGGTGGGAACCGCAAGGTTCACCATCGTCATCATCAACGGTGAGATGAAACCGGCTACACAGCAAGCGATGAGGATGATGCGCCTTTCTTTAGGCGAAAAATCATTTTGTCCCTGCTCTATGTTACCGCCTTCTTAAGATGCTTATAATCGTTAGATGTGATGGTGGACGCGGCGAGATTTGAACTCGCGACTTCTACCTTGCGAAGGTAGCGATCTACCAGCTGATCTACACGCCCTTGTTCATCGCGAATAAGCGGAAAGGATATAAATTCTTGTGTCGGCCCGCGGTAATTATGCTGCGCAGCAGCCGATACGACCGTTCCGTCACTTCGTTTCCAGGTATTGTTCCGTCTCTTCCCTGAATTCGGCGTTGTTCGGAAGCCCCATCTTCGTTAACGCTGCGACGATCATCTCAGCATCCGTCCTTCCGTTGCCGGATGATTCATTCAGCGCTTTCGTATATTCGGAATGATGTATCCATTCCGGTCTCCACTTCTCCGAAAGGTCACGTTTCCTTACCGTCGGTACTCTGCCGGGAACCATAAGGAAACCGTCGTCCTCCACCGCTCTCCCCAAATAGATGCACGATGCGATGATATCCTCGACCTCTCTCTTCACGGACGGCGTTATCCTCGGTATCTCAGCGATCTTCTTCACGCGGTTGTATATCACGTCACGGCATACGGGCGACTCCAACTCTATCGTCTCCGATACGGCGTTGAATAATGCCGGATCGGCCTTTGTACTCGCGGATACTTTGGAAAGGGCCGACGACACTTTATTCCAAAGGCGTTTCTTTGCCGCTTCCGGGTTACTGTACCAGTCCATCGACCAAACGCGGCAGGTGTTCCATCCCATTCTGGAAAGCATGTATGCGAACATCCTGTCACGATCGCGGGTGTACTTTATCCTCTGATACGTCCTCCCGTCCAGACATATCGCCAGAACGTACGATGACGGATCCTTGGGAGAACATACGGCTATGTCTATCCTGAATGACGAGACGCCGATGTTCATCTTCGTCCTGACGCCTTTCGAGGCAAGGAATGATGCCACCGATTCCGCCAATTGATCCTTTGTCTGTGCGCTCTCCAATTTCGCTGAGTGACCGTATTCCGCGTATTCCAGATACGCTTGTAACGCTTTCACACCTTCCGGCATACCCTCGCGCATTCCCATATCGTCCGATTTGAAATTAGAGAATATGACGCATTGTTCTCTTGCGCGGGTCATTAACACGTTGAGACGCTTCTCTCCGCCTTCGCGGTTCAGAAGCCCGAAACTTCTTGATAATTTTCCGTCCGTATCGTATCCGTATCCTATACTGACGTACATCACGTCGCGTTCATCGCCTTGTATGTTCTCCAGATTGCGTATCATGAACGGTTCGTCAGCGTGGCGCATCATGTTCGCACGCGCATCCGGATGGCGTTTGAACATCTTCTCCACTTCCGATGTTATCGCCTTCTGCTGATTGATGTTGAATGTGGCGATACCGAGGCTTCTGTCAGGTGTGTCGATATAATGATGCCACACCGCTCTTGCGATCATCTTCGCTTCTTTCGGGTTCGATCCGGTCATCCCCCGTTCGTATACCGCCGATCTTACGTATCTCAGCTGAAGGCCCATGTTCTCCGGCGGCGGACAGGGGGACGGACACACCATTAACCGATCGTCATAGAATAAACGGTTCGATAATGCCATCAGCGAATCATGGCGGCTCCTGTAATGCCACATGAGGACCCGTACGGGAAGGGATGCGCGGCACAGGTTCAGGAGGCTCTCCATATCGGTGACCTCGGCCACCTCATCGGTCCCTTCGCCTTTCTTCTCAAAGAACGCAGTGGGCGGTAATTGTTTGGAGTCACCCATTATCACCGCTTGAGACGCGCGCATCAACGCTCCGATCGATTCGGCCGGTTGGACCTGCGACGCTTCGTCGAATACCACTACGTCAAAAGTGACGTCGTCGTGGTCCATGAACTGCGCCACCGAACGCGGGGACATCATGAAGCACGGTTTGATCGATTGTATCGCTTTGCCGGCGAGTTTCATGATCTTCCGTACGGACATCTGCCCGTGGCCGCGATTGAATTCCCCTTTCAGTATCCTGAGTCTTTCATCCTCGGACCTCATCCGCTCTGCGGATATCTTCGCGAGACGCGATACCAGACGTTCCTTGTTGAGTTCAAGAACGGAACGATCGAGGATATCGTGGTCTTTGATCTGCATCTCATGCGCATCATACGTGAACGTTCTCAGCGCCGGTCTGGCGCTTACGGCTTCCGCTAATAATGTTCCCGAGAAGTTCAGCACGAACGTATCCAGAAGGTCCTGCGGGTGTATGTCGCCGGAGCACATCCTCGACGCCATGTCGGATACCGGCGTACCGTTGAAACGGTTCAGCATGTCGCAGTAATTGCTCCACGGCCTCAGCGAATCCATGTCCTCCGAAAGATCTTTCAGCCACTTTCTCACTGCGGCCGGTTTAAGCGTCCTGCAGCTGCCGTTCTTCTGCGATCCCAGGATGTTGTCTATCGTTCCTATCGACCTTGTAAGGTCGCTGAGGTACAGGTCCAATTCGTTGGCCTTCGATTCCGTAGGCGTTCCCGATATCCCGCGCGAGATCAGCAGTGCCGTAGTATCGGTGAATCTCCTCTCCCTGATGTTCTTTTTAACGGAAACGGTCCAGTCCCGTATGCCTCTCAGTTCGCTGATATCCGATGCGGAAGCATTCCATTTGTCCCCGAACATGTTCTTCTGATCCATGGAAGAGAATCTCTTCAGTTCGTTCTGATACCTCAGGACCAGATCCAGATCGTCCTTTATCGAAGTTTCCGCTACAGGTCCCGAATGCGAATGCGAATCCATCATCCTCTTTATCTCACGTCCCTCACCGCGGCGAAGGATGCTTTTCATCGACTTTTCGTAACGTGCGGCGGTATCGTTAACGTCTATGCTCAATATCGTTCCGTTATACTTCTTCAGTATCTCGCTGCGTGTCGTCTGCAATGCCGTAAGCGCCGCTATGATCGGTTCCGCGGCACGTACATACTCATCGGGATCGCCCTCCATTATGTCCTTGAGCTGCATCCCTCCGAATGCCCTCATGTTCTCGCAGATCCTGTTCAATTCTTCGATATCGCCGATCGTCTGCGGAGTTTCAACACCAATTATCTTGCTCAGTTCTTTGGAACGGGAAACAACATCGTCTAAACGTTTTCCGACGTTGGTTATGTTATCCCTGAGCGAGTGTTCCCGGTCGGGAGTGAAATTGCATACGTTGTGATCCCTCCAGACGTTCTTCTTAACGGGCATCACCTGCGGCAATATGTCGGCCGCAGACCTCAGCAGGGAGATGATATCATCCCATTGATCGTCGTTTATCCCCGACGCGTTCTTTATCTCAACTCTTACGGGATTGCGCCTTCTCCTTCTTATGTTGCCGTAAGCGGATTCCCTCATCCCTATCAGTTTATACGGCGTTAATCGTCTCATCCCGACCGGTTCGGATATCGCTTTCACGTAATCATCGAGTTCGTTGCGAACACGCTCGAGTTTCGTATGATCCTGTTCGGCAAGCGGTTCCGGAACGATATCATAGGTCAGCGACCTTTCCATATCCTTCAGGAAATTCCTTCTGTTGGAATTTTCGCTGTGCAATTCCAATACGTAACGCGATAATCCGGCATCGTCAAGCTTCTTCTTCACTACGTTGAGAGCGGCCATCTTGTCGCTTACGAACAATACTGTCTTGCCGTTGCCCATGCATTCCGCTATGATATTGGCGATCGTTTGCGATTTGCCGGTTCCGGGAGGTCCTTCGACAACGACGGAACCTCCGTCAAGGACGTCCATCACGACAGACATTTGGGATGCGTCCGCATTCAGTATCGAATATGTGCGCGACGGTATATCCCGTTCTTCCTGTTTCTCGATGATGCCTAACGGCGGATCCAAGATCTTGGAGACCAGCGGCGATATGTTCTTCCATGCCGTCGTATCAAGATCGTTGTACATGACCGACCTGCTGAAATCGAACACATCTATCGCAATGTTATCGTTTATCGCGAATTCGGCTCTTCCTTCAACGGACGCTTTCACTGCATCCATGCATTTGCGAAGGTCGGCGATCGTCTCTATGGGTTCCAGCGGAGGGAGTCTTACATTCGATTCTTTCAGTTTCTCCGTAAGCGTCGGAGAAACGCAAACATCGTCGCCGTTCCAGAATACTCTTACATTCCCTGTATCATCCCTCTTAAGACGAACGGGAAGAAGGACGATCGGAGCTTTTGCGCTTTTACCCCTCCATACGATGAATCCCAGGGCCACGAAAACTGTCGTATAACCGAGATCGTTGAGGTCCTCCTTGTAACGCTGTATGAGCTTTTCGAGCTTGCCGTCAATGTCGCTCCTTGATGAAAGGGATCTCAGGTCGTCCGCTTCGGAAGAAGCCATCTTGGCGTTCGTGACACGTAAACCTCTGCCTTCCGTGACCAGCCGCGTAAGGACGTCATCCATGCCCGCATCCGTTATCTGTATCGACCTTTCCTCTTTAACCTGATAATTGACGAGGTTATTGGTCTTGCCCGTCTCCAGCAACTGCGACCTCAGTTTCTCGATATCTTCGATAACGTTACCGACCACGTTCGCACTTCCGATAGTGTGTATCTCATCACTAATATCTTTCATTTTCGTTCGCTGTGACCGAAGGTCATTGCATTCGCGGTCAGAACACGCTCAGGGTTCGGGATCGGCCATCATGTACATCTGACCGGCGCCCAGTGCCGCGGCGACGGGTATCAGGAACACATAGATGGAGCTCCCTGTTAAGAAATACAATCCGACGGATAGGATCGCACCCGATATCGCTCCGAATACGGCTCCGAGTATCGTCCTCCTTTTCTTTGCTTCGGAGATCACTTCTACACCTTCTTCTTCAGCGCTTTCTCAACGGCCGCGACCATGTTGTCCACGATAACGGGAGAACCGCCGACGTAGTTCGCAGGATCCATGGCGTTACGTATCTCCTTCTCCGTCATCACTTTCGTTAACCTTTCATCCCTCAGTAACACGTTCAGAAGATGTTCGTTCTTTGAGGACGCGATCATGGACGCTTCTCTGATGATCTCGTGCGCATCCTGCCTTCCGATGCCCTTTTCCGTCATACGCATCATAACGGGTTCCGCCATGATCATGCCCTTCGCAGATTCTATGTTCGCTAACATCCTGTCCCTGTTGACGGAAAGGTTTGCGAATACGTCATCCATCTTGTACAGTATGTCGTCAAGCAATGCGAACACGTGAGGCAGTATGAATCGTTCAGCGCTGGAATTGGAAAGATCCCTCTCATGCCATAATACCTGACTTTCGAACGTCGGTATCATGAAACCCCTTAACACCCTGGCGAGACCGCATACGTTCTCCGAAGTTATCGGATTCTTCTTCTGCGCCATGGTTGAGCTGCCCACTTGTTTCAGCGCATCGAACGCCTCTGCAGCCTCGGATAATTCGGATCTCTGCAAGTTGCGTATCTCCGTTGCGTAACGTTCCAACGACGTTGCGATGTTCCCCATAAGGCATATCAATTCTGTGTATCGGTCTCTGCCTACAACCTGCGTCGCCGCCGGTTCGTAGGTTATCTTGAGGTTCTCCATGACGAATTCCTGCACCCTGAAGAAATTCTTCCCCAATGCGGCACCTGTGCCTACAGCACCGGCCATCTTGCCGGCGCATGCTCTCGGACGTATCTGATCTATGCGTTCCTTATGTCTGAGCATCTCCGCTATGTATCCGGCTATCTTGAACCCGAATGTTATGGGTATTGCGAATTGAGCGTGCGTCCTTCCTATCTCAAGCGTGTCGCGTTCCCTTTTAGCCAACTTTGCCAGCGTGAGAAGGAATGAATCGATATCCTCGGATATTATGTCCAAAGCGGCCTTTATCTGCAACGCGGTGGCGGTATCCACGATATCGTTGGACGTAGCACCCAGATGGACGAATTTACCTGCGTCACCGTTACATTGTTCCGTCATTGCCTTGACCATGGCCATAAGGTCATGTTTCGTATCCTTCTCGATCTCCCTCACTCTTTCAACAGTCACGAATTTGAGATCCGATATACGTGCTATCTCCTTCGCGTGTTCCGCGGATATCGTTCCCACAGAGGCGTGCGCCGATGCCAACGCAGCCTCAACATCCATCTGGAACTGAAGACGGCTTTCCTCACAGAATATCCTCTTCATGCCTTCCCGGCCGTACCTGTAATCAAGCGGACAAAGATCGCTCATATATCGCTTTAGAAATAAATCACATTATAAACTTTCCTGCTGTGCGCCGCATCTCGGCAGGATGTTAAAGACCCGATGCTCATTATTTTTAAGATTTATGGCAGAAAGTGTTATAAACAATATCCTTATTAGCAAATCCTGTTGGACCGTTACCTAACGGTCGATTTATGTGAATAGAGCGTGAACGTACCATGGAAGAATTTGTGGAGGAACAACAACCATCATCCGAAGACCTTGAAGTACTGGAGCAGAAACGCAGCATCATGAACAATGACGCCGAGAAGCACAGACGTTTGAGAGATGACCTGAACAA
>Ga0123353_10005093_pt1 | contig 17161 bp, 15 predicted proteins | sample TergutLab28metaG_3_FD_92763 | JGI IMG/M metagenome (GOLD analysis project Ga0123353, IMG submission 92763) | Labiotermes labralis P3 segment gut microbial communities from Petit-Saut dam, French Guiana - Lab288 P3 | ecosystem: Host-associated > Arthropoda: Insects > Digestive system > Gut ...
CTTGTGGATGATGTTCGGTTTTGCTGTTTTAACTGCCTTATTTTTTGTTATTTATTATCGTCCAATACTTTATTCGGCTTTTGATCCGGAATTTTCAGATGCAGTTAAAATTCCTGTCAGACTTTTCAGATACATAATGGCGATTTTGATAGCAATTGCTATTGTTATCAGTATCAGAACTATGGGTATCGTATTGGTATTAAGCCTTTTCACAATTCCTCAGGCTACATCAATGCTATTCACAAAATATTTTCCGAAAATAATAGTTTTTTCCATATTATTCGGCTTTTCGGGATCTATTCTGGGGTTGTTTTCTTCTTATGGATTGAATATTCCTTCAGGCGCCGCAATTATTTTTGCATTGACAATTCAATATATTGTTGTAAAAATAATCATCATGTTAATCGAAAAAATAAGAATTAAAAGAGGACGTGAATAAAAATTAACATGATAATAATATGAATACTATTACTGATCTTTGGGTTCATGACTATGTGAATCAGAAAAAATCTTTTGCACTCTACCGCTCCCCTAATGAAAAGAATTTTTTTATGATTGAATTTGTATCAGCAATCCCTTTTCAATTTTCATTTTTAAACAAGACACATTTAAATGAAGGTTTTGTGGTTTTCCCTTTTGACGAAAAAGATACTAAAGGATGGTGGTTTAATATAACCGAAACAACTGAGTTTGAGATGGAAGCATTAAATAAAACTCCATACGAAAACATTAATAACCCGCCGGAATTTTCACAAACCGACTTCGATAAATACAAACATCAATTTGATGAAATGCAAAAGGAAATAACTTCAGGGAAACTGAAAAAAGTAACGCTTTCGCGTGTCATCAATCGTTCCGGAGACTTACGCAATTATCTGTTTCGGATTTTTTCACAATTGTGCATCAATAATCCCGCCGCATTTATTTACCTTTTATCCACTCCCGAAACAGGCATTTGGGTAGGCGCTTCTCCTGAACTGCTGTTAAAAAAGGAATATGATTTTTACTCACTCGTATCGTTGGCAGGAACAAAGCGCCAAAATGACACAAACATTTCAGAGTGGGGAATTAAAGAGTTAGAAGAACAGGGAATAGTTACTGATTTTATTGATAATCAACTGCAAAGATATGAAATTACCGGATATGAAAAAACAGGACCATCTGTAATAAAAGCAAATTCGGTTACACATCTGAAAACAGATTATCAGTTCAATACCAATATTTTGTCAGGGCGATTGGGCGATTTTATTCGTGATATTCACCCTACTCCCGCCATTTCAGGCTATCCCAAACAAGATGCCATATCTGCAATTCATAGAATAGAACAGCACAAACGTAAGTATTACGGAGGATTTATCGGCGCTGTAACTGACAATAAAATAAATCTTTATGTGAATATCCGATGTGCAAATATAAATACAGATCACAGTCTGCTTTTTACAGGCGGAGGGCTGACAGCGCTTTCAAATGTTCAGGACGAATGGCGCGAAACTGAAATGAAGGCTGAAACGCTAATGAAAATTTTTGATTCTATGGATTGAGGTGGGAAAGTTAGTCTTAATATTTGAAAAAAAAATGCAAAAGAAGAATGTATTTTCACTATTAATGAAAAATAAATATTATTTTTGCGTGCTTTTTAATTAAAACATTAGAATTATGCTTTTACAATTTTCAGTTAAAAATTACAAAACCTTTAAGGACAAAGTTACCCTAAGTCTTTTAGCATCTAATTATGACAAAGATACTTTAAAAGATGAAAACATTTTTGTAGATAAAAAATATGGGTTCAGAATACTTAAGAGCGTTGTTATATACGGAGCTAATGCAAGTGGGAAGAGCAATCTGCTTGATGCATTTTTATTTATGAAAAATTTTGTTATTAACAGTTCAAAAGAAAGTCAAAATGGTGAAAATATTAATATTAAACCATTTCGCCTTAGTGAAGATACTGAAAATGAACCTTCAGAATTTGAAGTAATTTTTCTTTTTGATAATATACTATTCCGTTATGGATTTGAAGCTAATGAACAAACTATTATTTCAGAATGGCTTTATTATAAGCCCAATACAAAAGAAATAGAATTGTTTTACAGAGATGAAAATAATTTTGAAATTCACGAAAGAAATTTTACAAAAGGCAGAACAATAACTAAGGCTGGGCTTGTAAGAGATAATGCTCTTTTATTGTCTGTCGCAGCACAATTTAATGAGACAAAAGCAATTATGGTTATTAATTGGTTTAAAAGACTCAAAATGCTTTCAGGATTAAATGAATCAGATTATAAGGGATTCATAATGAATAAAACAGAAGCCTCAACACAAAAATCAAAAATTCTTGAATTAATAAAAGCTGCCGATTTTGGAATACAGGATATAGTACTTCAAAAATTGGATATTGATAGTTTACCTAAAGAAATGTCTAAAGAAATAAAAGATAAAATTATCAGAGATATCAATGAAGGAAAAAGTGAATTTATTGATGTATTAACAATTCACAAAAAATATAATTTAAATAAAAGTACAATCGATACTGTTTACTTCTCTCTTGAAGATGATGAATCTTCAGGAACGAGAAAGTTTTTTGCTTTATCAGCTCCAATTTTGGAAGTTATTGAAAATGGATGTATTTCATTTGTGGACGAACTAGACTCAAAATTACACTCTAATTTGGTTTGTAAAATAGTGTCATTATTTAACTCAAAAAAATTTAACTCAAAAAATGCTCAACTTATTTTCAATACACAGGATACAAATTTATTAAGCTCGGGATTGTTCAGACGAGACCAAATATGGTTTACTGATAAAGACAAGTATGGCGAGGCAAAATTATACTCTTTGGCTGATTATAGAAAAAATAAGGTAAGAAAAAAGGAACCATTTGAAGATAACTACATTAAAGGAAAATATGGAGCAATTCCTTTTCTGGGATTTTTTGACAACCTCAATAATATTTTGCCGCAATGAAAATGAAAAATAAAAAGATTGAACAGATTGCGGACAGGTTAAAACATAAAGAACTATTAAAAGCAAATAGAAGAACTGAGCCTGATTTACAAAGGATTTTTGCTAATTTTAATGAAAAACCATCTATTTTGATTGTGTGTGAAGGTAAAAATACTGAGACTTCATATTTCAACCAATTCAGAGTTGCTTCTGCTACTGTAAAATCAGTTGGAGAAGGTTACAACACAATCTCGTTAGTCAATAGAGCGGTACAGATAGCAAGTCAAACAAAATATGACCAAGTGTGGTGTGTCTTTGACAAAGATGATTTCGATGAAATTGATTTCAATAATGCAGTACGAAAAGCTCAATCTAAGAAATACGGCGTTGCTTATTCAAATCAATCGTTTGAATATTGGTTAATTCTTCATTTTGATGACCATCAAGGAGGCGCTATGCACAGAAAAAATTATAATGGAAAAATAAATAAGTTGTTAAAACCATTTAATGTAACTTATGATGGTAATGGAAGTAAAGTAATAACAGAAAATTTCTTTGAATTATTAAACGGTATGGATGAAAAAACAGGACTAAAAAGAATTGATTTGGCAAGTGTAAGGGCTGAAAGAAATTACAATCAACTTGACCATACAAATCCTGCTCTTGAAGAATCATCAACAACTGTTTTCAGGTTAGTGAATGAATTATTAAAATATGTATAGCCCTATAAATTATCGCAAGATAGCAATTAACTTAATTTCAAACAAATGCAATACATATCAGACAAACCTACAATCCAAATTCTAATAGATTTATGCCACTCGTTTGGTATAAAACATGTTATATTATCTTCAGGTTCCCGAAATGCTCCTCTGATTATTTCATTTTCAGGTTGCGGCTTATTTGAATGTCTGAGTATTTCTGATGAACGAAGCGCTGCTTATTTTGCGCTTGGTTTAGTTAAAGCGACCTGTAAACCTGTCGCCGTTGTATGTACCAGCGGAACAGCGGCATTAAATTATACCCCTGCCATAGCGGAAGCATATTATCAAAAAATCCCGCTAATAGTAATCACAGCCGACCGTCCGGCACGTTTAATTGATCAGGCAGAAGGGCAAACCATTCGCCAAAATGGTATTTATGAAAATTTTATCCGTTTTCAATGTTCACTACCTGAATCAGATGATAGTGATAATTTATTTTATACCAACAGGTTAATAAATGAAGCGTTTCTGACAGCAACAGGAAAAACACCAGGACCTATTCATATAAATATTCCACTTAATGAACCGCTATACGGTAGAACAGATTACAAACCCGGAATAGCAAGAAAAATAACCTGTTTTTCAGAAAACACACAATTATCCTCCGAATCAACTGAAATTTTACAAAAAGAAATTGAATCTTACCAGCGAATAATGGTTTTAGTCGGAGCATATTATCCTTACAATCACTTTAATAAATCCCTTTCCGAAATGGCGCAAAAAGGCTGCGTTGTAATTACCGAAACCCTCTCAAACTGCCATAATGAACTTTTTTTTGAAAACACCGACAGGATTCTGTCAACCATTAAAGAAGGCGAATTTGAGCAATTTTCACCCGATTTATTGATAACTTTTGATACTCAAACGCTTTCAAGAATGATTAAAAAATTATTAAAAAGCGCAAAACCCAAAAGTCACTGGCATTTTACTGATAATAAAACTATTGTGGATACATACAATTCACTTACACGGATTATTGGCGGCGACCCTGCACAAGTTTTGTCTCTTTTGGCAAATAAAATAAATGCTTTTGAAAAAAATTATTATGAATTATGGAGAGAAAGAGCCTATTTAGCAATAAAAAACCACAATTATTTTATCTCTGACCTGCCATGGTGCGACATGAAAGTCTTTAAAATTTTAAGTGAAATAACCATTCCAGCAACACAAATACATTTAGGAAACAGCGCCCCTGTACGATATGCACAATTGTTTGACTGGCAGGAAAAAGAAAAATATCAATGGTTTGGAAATCGCGGAACAAGCGGAATAGACGGCTGCGTAAGTACTGCGGCAGGTTTTGCATACGGAATTGACGAACCAACTTTGTTGATTACAGGCGACATGTCTTTTATCTATGACAGTAATGGATTGTGGCACAATTATTTACCATCCAATTTCAGAATTATTGTTATCAACAATGGAGGAGGTGGAATTTTCCGTTTTTTGCAGGGACCTGACGAAACCAACGAATTGGAAGATTTTTTTGAAACCCGCCAAAATGCTTGTTGTGACGGAATTGCACAGACATTCGGTTTAGATTATTCCGTTTGTCGTGATGAAAATTCATTTATTATTTCACTTGAAACCTTTTTTCAGAAATCATCAAAACCCAGATTACTTGAAATTTTTACTCCAAAAATTGAAAATGGAACAATATTAAGGAATTATTTTAAAATGCTTAAATATGAAAATAGAATGGAAAACCATAGAAACATACCTTGATATAAAATTTGAGTTTTATGAAGGTATCGCAAAAATAACTATCAATCGTCCAAAAGTTTACAACGCATTTCGTCCGGAAACAGTAAAGGAGATGATTGATGCATTTGATATTTGTCGTGAAAATAGTGAAATAGGAGTTGTAATCCTCACAGGAGAAGGCGATAAGGCATTTTGTTCAGGTGGCGACCAAACTGTAAAGGGACATGGCGGTTATGTTGATGAAAAAGGAGTTCCCCGCCTTAATGTTCTTGACTTGCACAAACGCATACGTTCACTTCCCAAACCGGTTGTTGCAATGGTTAATGGTTATGCAATAGGCGGCGGGCATGTCCTGCATGTTGTTTGCGACCTTACAATAGCAAGCGAAAAAGCAATTTTCGGGCAGAGCGGACCTAAAGTCGGCAGTTTTGACGCCGGATTCGGGTCATCATATTTAGCACGAATAGTTGGGCAGAAGAAAGCGCGTGAGATTTGGTTTCTCTGTAAACAATATGCCGCCGCTGAAGCAGAACAAATGGGGTTAGTCAATAAAGTCGTACCCTTTGAAAAATTAGAAGACGAAACAGTCGAATGGTGCAAAATAATGCTTCAACGCAGCCCAATGGCTCTACGCATGATTAAACGCGGTTTAAATGCCGAACTTGACGGACAAACAGGTATCATGGAAATGGCAGGAGACGCAACGCTGATGTTCTACCTTATGGAAGAATCGCAGGAAGGTAAAAATGCCTTTATCGAAAAAAGAGACCCTGATTTTAGACAATTCCCAAAATTTCCATAAATATTATATGTAAAAAATTAATAATCAAACATTTTTTAACAGGGATATTGAAACTGTTTGTTAATTAATATCGTTTAACTGCTCCAAAAATATTATGAATTTTATGAACAAATAATTTAATAATTTTAAAGAACAAACATTATGAATTTCAACAATTTAAATTTAAGAACAAAACTATTTACTGGTTTTGGAGTATTGATTATAGCTGTAATTATTATTGCAATAGTGAGCATTAATCAATTTAGAAACATTAAAGCAGAGGTGAACATAACAGATGATTTCACCGAAATAATGAACAAATTAAACGATTGGGAAACTTTATTTATCAAAATGATTGAAAGTGGAGATACAATCGGTTATTACAAGATTTCAAAAAACGCTAAAGACATAAAAGCAATTTTTGAAAAAATGACTTCTATTGGTTTCATTGACGTTAATTTATGTAACATTACGATTGCCGAAATTGACAAATATCTTGAAAACCTGCCTGTTTTTTTTAAAACTCAGACAGATTACAGTTTTATACTTAAAGAATTTCGATCAGTAGTAAAAGATATTGAAACTCTTTATTCAAATAATGTCAATACTGCCTCAAGAGGTTTTTTACTGGCTAACAGGGAGATTTCTAATGCAAATAGCGCTATAATAGAGTATTTGAAAACAAGCGAAAGTATATACGAAGATGCTTTTAATTTATCCTTTAATGCATTAAAAGATATTGTTATAAATCAAAAGGTTAAAGAATTTGAACCTTATGTAGAATTATATCCGCAAAGATGGCCTATTTTAAAAGCTTTAGTTAATGAAGAATCTCAACAAGAAGCAATTTTACTGTCAGGTTTTAAAAAAATCAGCAGCAATACTTCCATAATTAATAACAAAGTATATGATATTATACATAGTGCCATTAACACCAGTATAACTACTATGATAATCATTGCAATAATTATTATCGCATTAAGTTTATTAATAGCAAATGTAATTTCTCAATCTTTAATTACTGTAGTCAGAAAGTGTGTTGATAGTACTGAACTGATTGCAGATGGTAATTTAAATGTTGATTTCGACAGAAAAACTCTTGAAAGGACAGACGAATTCGGAAAATTAATGAACACCATGAATAATATGGTTTCAAAACTTCGAAATCTCATTGGAGGAATAATTGACAATGTTTCAGGAATAAAAGATGCCGGCGAAATAATGAGCAACAGTTCTCAAATGCTTTCAGAGGGCGCAAACGAACAAGCGTCTTCAATTGAAGAAGTATCAAGTTCAATGGAACAAATGGCTGCAAATATTCAACAAAATTCAGAAAATGCACAGCAAGCAAATAAAATTGTTAATGACATGACTGAAGGGTTGGGCAAAGTAGCAAAGGCAGCCGCAGAAAACTACAGACAGGCAAAAGAAATAGCGGAAAAGATAACAATAGTAAACGACATAGCGTCTCAAACAAATATTTTAGCCTTAAATGCAGCAGTAGAAGCCGCACGGGCAGGAGAACACGGACGAGGTTTTGCAGTTGTTGCTTCAGAAGTGAGAAAATTAGCTGAAAGAAGTAAAACGGCAGCAGACGATATTACTATTTTAACGCAAAATATAGTAAAAACAGTAGAATTGGCAGGTAAAGAAATGGAAACAACAATGCCTGCTGTAGATAAAACTGCACAACTAATGAAAGAAATAGCAATTGCAAGCATTGAGCAAAATGAAGGCGCTGCTCAAGTTAATAACGCTATTCAACAATTAAATCAGGTCGCTCAACAAAACGCTGCAGCAAGCGAAGAAATTGCTACGAATGCAGAAGAACTATCAAGTCAGGCAGACAATATGGTAGAAATGATTAATGTATTCTCAGTTTAAGATGTATTTTGTAATAAATTTCTAAAACTTAAGTAGTTTGAAAAGTTGGAAGGGTAACTATTTTGAAGTTACCCTTTTTTATATAATCGTTATTGTACACAATATTCAAAAAAAGATGCTATCTTTGAAACCTTTTCAAACTATAAAAGTATAACAATCTTTTTAAATAGCAAGTTAAATAACAATCAAAGTATGAATAAATTAGCAGTAATAGCGCTCGGAGGAAATGCACTACTCAGAGACAATCAGGCAGGAACAATTGAAGAACAGGAAGAAAATACTACCGAAACGATTGAAAATCTTATTTTTCTTTTAAAAGAAGGATATAATTTAGTTTTGACACACGGAAACGGACCTCAGGTTGGAAACATTGTAATGCGAAACGATGCAGGTGAACAAATGTATAAAATCCCGCAAATGCCGCTGGATATTTGCGTTGCCGACAGTCAGGGTGGTATCGGATACATGATTGAACGATGTATGCGCAATGTCTTAAAAAAACATGGCATCCAAAAAAATGTACTGACATTGATGACCCTTGTTGAAGTTAGCGCTAACGACCAAGCATTTGACAACCCAACTAAACGGATTGGAAAAATTGTAAATGATCAAGAAGCAGAAAAACTATCAAATGAAAAAGGATGGATCTTCAAAGAGGAAAAAAAGGAAACCACAGGTTTGAGAAGAGTAGTACCTTCACCACAACCGGTTAAAATTATGAATTGGGATATAATCGAACAAAACGCCCGTAATGGTTCAGTAGTAATTGCAGTTGGCGGAGGCGGAGTCCCTGTTTATTTTGATAATGAAGGAAATGTCAGACCTGCAGAAGCAGTTATCGACAAAGATTTAGCCTCAGCGCTACTCGCTACTGAAATAAAAGCAGATGAATTTTACATTTTAACAGATGTACCATACGTTTATGTAGATTATAAAAAAGAAACTCAAAAAATATTAGAATTTCTTGATTATAAAGACGCTATGAAATATACTGAAATAGGTATGTTTGGCGAAGGTAGTATGGCGCCAAAAATGAAAGCAGCTCTCTATTTTATAAAAAATGGAGGTAAACAAAGCGTTATCACCGAAGCAAAAAAACTTGAAGATAAAAAATTCGGGACAAAAATTACTATGGAATATGATCCTGAAGATTTAAAGAAATAATTTAATTTTTAAAACTAATAATATGGCTTTTAATTTAAGAAACAGACACTTTCTGAAATTACTTGACTTTACCCCGCAGGAAATAATGTTTTTATTGGATTTGTCAGCTGATTTGAAGGCTGCAAAATATGCGGGTATTGAAACTCAAAGGTTAAAAGGAAAAAACATTGCTTTGATTTTCGAAAAAGCATCTACGCGCACACGCTGCGCTTTTGAAGTTGCCGCTTACGATCAGGGAGCGCATGTAACTTATTTGGGACCATCAGGTTCACAAATAGGAAATAAAGAGTCAATGAAAGACACTGCCCGCGTCCTCGGTCGAATGTATGACGGAATTCAATACAGAGGTTACGGTCAAAAAGTGGTAGAAGAATTGGCAAAGTATGCAGGAGTCCCAGTATGGAACGGCTTAACGGATGAATTTCACCCAACTCAGGTGCTTGCCGACTTCCTGACTATGAAAGAGCATACTGACAAACCATTAAAACAGGTAAAATATGCTTATCTGGGAGATGCACGAAACAACATGGCAAATTCGTTGATGGTCGGTGGCGCTAAATTAGGGATGGACGTGCGTATTGTAGGTCCCAAATCTTTACAACCTGATGAAGAATTAGTGAAAAAATGCCTTAAAATTGCAAAAGAAACAGGCGCGACAATTACTATCACTGATGATGTGAAAAAAGGAGTTGCAGGTTGCGATTTTCTCTACACTGATGTTTGGGTATCTATGGGAGAACCGGAAGACGCATGGAAAAAAAGAATTGACCTGTTGAAACCCTATCAGGTAAATTCAGAAGCAATGAAAATGACAGGTAATCAAGCGTGTAAATTTTTACACTGTTTGCCGGCATTTCATAACAGAGAAACTACCATTGGTGAAGATATTTATCAAAAATTTGGATTGGACGGCATGGAAGTAACCGAAGACGTCTTTGAATCTCCCGCTTCAATAGTTTTCGACCAGGCTGAAAACAGATTGCATACCATTAAAGCAGTTATGGTAGCAACACTTGGAAGTTAATTTTTTCATGATAAACGACCAATATAAATGGTATGCACTTTACACAAAGTCAAGAGCTGAAAAGAAAGCGCTTGCTACCTTAACTCAAAGTGGGATTGAAACATACCTTCCTCTACGTAAGGTACTTAAACAATGGAGTGACCGAAAAAAATGGATTGAGATTCCAATCATAAGTTCATATATTTTTGTACGAATCCTCCCTTCGGAATACAGAAAAGTTTTTGAAGTTGAGAGTATTGTTTCATACGTGTCATATAAAGGTAAAGCAGTTCCTATTCCCGACCGGGAAATAGAAGCAATGAGACAAATGGTAGAAAGTAAAATTTCTTTCAGCGTTGAAATGGGCGACCTTAAAAAAGGTAAAATCATAACCATCACTTCAGGTCCATTAATAGGTTTAACAGGAGAAATAACTGAAATAAAAGGTGAAAAGAAATTACATTTGAGAATAAAACATGCAGGTTTTACATTAGTTGTAAATCTTGATGAAAATAGTTACAAATCAATTAATTGATCAAAATCAATCTCTTCCTGAACAGGTTCTGTAACATGAGCATCCTCGCAGCGGATAGTTCGCCCGGGGAATTTTTTAATAAGATTGTAATTATGTGTCGCCATGATAATTGCTGTTCCGTCTCTTGAAATTTTATGAAGCAGTTTCATCAGGTCGTCTGATGTATCAGGATCAAGGTTTCCGGTTGGTTCGTCTGCTAAAATCAAATCAGGTTTGTTTAAAAGGGCGCGGGCGATTACGATTCGTTGTTGTTCACCTCCGGATAGTTGATGAGGCATTTTGTATCCTTTATGAACCATATCTACTTCAGACAGAACCTCTCTTACTCTGTGGTCCATTTCCTTGCGGTTTTTTCCTCCGGTGGACTTCAAAACAAAGAGAAGATTTTCATAAACATTTCTATCTATCAGCAGTTGAAAATCCTGAAAAACAATACCCATTTTTCTTCTCAAAGAAGGGATATCTTTAGTTTTTATTGATTGCAAAATGTACCCTAACACAAAACCGCTACCATGCATGAAAGGAATATCACAATATAAAGTTTTTAATAAACTTGATTTACCGCTTCCAACTTTGCCAATCAGGTAAAGAAATTCACCGGGACGAAGCGAAAGATCTACATTTCGTAAAATAATGTGTTCTTCCCGCCTTATCATCACGTCAATAAGTTCAATGATGGCGCCGTTAGGGTTCGTTATGCCTAATGCTTTTTTCAATTTCTTTCTATTTAAGATTATTGAGAGCGATTTTTACACGCTTCATTGCCTCTATAATTTTTTCGTCAGAAGTGGCGTATGAAAAACGAATATTATCAGGACTTCCAAAAGCGCCTCCCGAAACAGATGCAACATGCCCTTCCTCAAGCAGATACATTGCTAATTGGTCAGCATTTTCGATGGGATTGCCATTGAATTTTTTTCCAAGATAATGAGAAATGTCCGGAAAAATATAAAATGCTCCGGGTGGCGTGTTCACTTTTATTCCGTCAATCTCTTTTATCAATTTCAAAATTAAATCGCGCCTTCTGTGGAAAGCCTCGCGCATTTTAACCGGTTCTTCCAATCCGCCCGAATATGCTGCAATTGCTGCCATTTGAGATATAGAACAAGAACCTGAAGTTTGTTGTCCCTGCAATTTTTCGCAAGATTTAGCAATATGTTTAGGCGCTGCCATAAAACCCATTCGCCAGCCTGTCATTGCAAAACCTTTTGAAACTCCGTTAATTATAACAGTTCTATCTTTCATTTCGGGAAAGTTGGCAATACTGCAATGTTGACCTTCAAAATTGATGTATTCGTAAATTTCATCAGAAATAACCCAAATATTCGGATATTTCTTCAAAATTTCAACCAAAGAAGCATATTCTTTATGAGAATAAACACTTCCCGAAGGATTGCAAGGGCTGTTAAGCATTAACACTTTGGTAGCCGGGGTTATTACGGCTTCAAGTTGGGTTGCGGTAATTTTATAGTCGCTGTCACCAAAAGTGTTGATTACTACGCTTTTGCCTTCTGCAAGTTTTATCATTTCCAAATAACTCACCCAGTAGGGAGCGGGGACAATCACCTCGTTTCCCGGATTTACCAAGGCGAATATAGCATTCATCAACGAATGTTTTGCTCCGTTTGAAACAACAATCTGGTCAAATGAATATGATAAATCATTTTCCCGTTTTAATTTTTCAGCAATTAACTTTCTCAGTTGCGGATACCCCGGAACAGGTGTATAATGTGAATAATTTTCATCTATTGCCTTTTTTGCCGCTTCCTTTATATGGTCAGGGGTTGCAAAATCAGGCTCACCTACGCTTAAATTTATGACATCAATGCCTTTTGCCTGTAATTCTCTGCTCTTCTGCGACATAACCAACGTTTCAGATTCAGACATGGCTGCTATACGATCAGATATATCTTCCATAATATTTATAAAAAAATTTTTTGCAAAAATATAAAATTTGATTGAATAAAGAGTTAGTATTATCCTTTTTTATAATATTTCTGAAAATAATTGTTTGTTTTTAAAAAAGTGTGGTATCTTTGCCGTTTAAAAATAAGCAAAAAATAATTTAATAAAAAGATTTTATGATTCACACAGTTCATTTAGACGATAAATATGCAAATATTAAAAATTTGATGCAAGTAATTCGTAATCAAGAACAAGGTGTTCGTTTTGAGCATCCATTTATTTCTGATAAAGTAGTAAAAGAAGAATATTTAACAAGCAAAGATTTTTGGGAAGAAGCAGATAAGCGTATAATTAAAATTTGTGAGCAATATGGTGTATTTCAATAAATCTGCATTGAATGATATTGAGCAAATTTTTACTGGTTTGTTAGAATGGCGCACGAAAAACAATAATCAATTGCGAATGACATTTGAAGAAGCATGGGATTATAGAGATGACCTCTTTAAAATCGGAAATTCCTTGGATTCTTTGACTTACGATGCTAAAACACAATACGAAATGCACAAACAATATGGAGAATTTGTACATCGTTATAATAAAAATCAAAGAACTCAATGGTATTTCATTTATAATAAAGTAGGAAAAGACATTTACCTCAATAAAATTATAAGTAACTACATGACAATTAAATAAAGATTGTAAAATAGTCATTGTATTGTAATTTGCAAAATATTTTTTTGTTACATACTGTTCTGATTATCATTAGGAATTACAAGAATTAAACCTGCGTAAAGTCTGATTCCGTTCCATTTGATTTTATCATTTCCATTATATTTTATATTTGAATTGGAGGCGTATGACAGATTCATTTTTCCAAAAGCATCAATTTCATAACCACAACCTAAAGCAAGGTGCAACCAGTTTAGAGGTTTATAACGAAAGCCCATTGAAGGTTCAAAATACATCCCCTTACTTTTGAAATGTAAAATTTCATCTATTATTTTTCTTCTTCCTATTACTAATTCTTCATAAATTTTTAATTTTGAAAACACAAAGCCGGGTTCAAACTGCAGGTACATATTCCATTTACTTTCGTGGGGAATATTATATCGGTAAAAAAAACCTAAACGATTACCATTAACTATCATATCTGCTTTAGATTCTCCTGAATAATCTGCAATATGGCTTCGGGCGCCTGTACTAAATAAAGTAACTTTAAGCCCACAATAATGTTGTCCTGAAATAATTCCTAACGATGGAGAATATAAATAGTTGCTTGGAAAATATTCGGTTGTTTTGGCAAACGTTAATCCAACACGGTCAAACATTGCTTTAACATCTTTCAATTGAAAACTTCCGTAGCCTAATTGATATTGAAAAACTGCTTCTTGTGAGTTTAGTATTACAGGGAAAAATAAAAAAAGGTATTTTAGTAGTTTTTTCATGGTTGTGATAATTCTTTTCTGATGTCGACTGCATAACCGTGATCTGAGAATAAATGCCCATTATAAAGATGAAAATCACCCGGAGATGTATATAAAATATTGTTCAAATCATATAATGGGGCTATTGCTACCCCTGATATACTCCATCCTGAATCATAATAATTATTTGAAAGTAGAACAAGTTCTGTTACAGGGTCAATATTAATAATTCTATTATTCCAAGGTATATTTGTGCTTTGTATTTTTTCAAATTGTGGAAGTTGAAAAATATCTACTGTTTTATAATTATGAGTATAATCTTCAATAATTATTTTATCCGGATGATTTGGATGAAAAATATATCCAATTCTATCCAAAGTAGCTATATTATCAAATTCTACAAAGTTAAACGTAAATATATCATTATAATTAATATTATCTCTACTGTTACATGCAAAATAACGTCCATCAATAGACATCTTAACATTATAACCAATAGGTGGGTAAGAATTTAATAATGATGATGTAGATAAATCATAAACATTACAAGCTAACTCGTTAAATTCAAAAAGAAATTCATCTGAAAGCGTATATGAAGAGTTATCTTGTAGCTGGATGTTAAGAATATTTGGATTTATAAGATTACTGTTTTCATAAATAACTATTTTATCATAACTAAATATTGCAAATTTCGAAGAATTATTTGAGATTAGATAATTGTAATAGATTCCTATTCCTGAATTAACATGGCGAAAATCTAATGTATTGGCATCAATAACAGCTATACTATCATTCTTAACGGTATAAACGACATTTTCTATTTTGTTGTATAAATACCAACTATTATGAGTTTCAAACCCGACTTTTTTCCCATAGAAAAAGTAAGCTTCTGAAGATGCATAATGATAATTTTCTTTGTATTCATTAAGATAAAATTCAACAGTACAATTGAATTGGCTTCCAACAGGGGGTTTTTGAATAAAAACTGTTGTATCTGAAATATCCATAATTTTAGTAATAAAAAAATTAACAGTATTCATATATTGAGGATAATTAACTTTAAATTTTGCATTAGAAACAAGCGGTTTATCCCAATATATTCTTATTTTGTTATTATCTATATCTTCAATGAAAACACTTGGGATTGGAGTATCTACTATTATTGTTCCGCAATAGCTATGTGAATGCCAATCAGGTTCTCCATTGAACTTACAAAATGTACATATTGAATAAATTGATTTTCCACATACATAATCGTTGATAATTACTGAATTTTGGTACGGACCCAATTCTGCGCGAAAATATCCATCATTAGAAATGCGTTGAACTACATGTTTTATAGTTTGTATGCCGATTTCTGATGTACTATTCCAAAATAATTCAAGTAACCCATCATCATTAAATCGATAACCGTATTTAAAATCAGGATTTTGATTAGAAATTTTAATATTCCAATAACCTTCAAATTGATACCCCTCATAACCCAATATGTCAGCAAGACTTTTTGTTCCACTATTTGTTATACAGTTTAATTGCAGTTTGTAGTCTCCCCTATCAAATGCTTTTGGATCAACATCAAAAGAAAATGATAAATTTGAATTTTTTCTTACACTAAAAGACCTACTTCCAATTTTAACTTCAACCTGATAAATAGTATATTGTGTATTAAAACTAATGGTAATTGTTGTAGGTTTCCAGATGTAAATTGTATCAGAAGGGTGAACATTGGTCAGATTAATCTCTATATAAGCATTATCCGATGGCGGCTCAATATCACGATAATTGGTCTCTTCTAATTTGTACTCACAAGAAACCAATATAAAAATAAATGTTGAAAAATAAATTAATCTTTTCATGAAAAATTTTTTTCGCAAAATTACAATTTTATTTTGATTTAAAAATTTGAAAAAGCAAAAATAAAGAAAATTAAAATAAAATATATCACAAGCAAAGATTTTTGGGAAGAAGCAGATAAGCGTATAATTAAAATTTGTGAGCAATATGGTGTATTTCAATAAAACTATAAGTAATTACATGACAATTAAATAAAGTTTGCTGAAATAGTAGATATATTCCATTACCAATAACACAAATCACATAAAGAGATTCCTCACTGCGTTCGGAAAGAACTTATTATCTGATAGTTGGAGCGAAGAGGGAGATTCCTCACTACGTTCGGAATGACTCTGTTTCGAATTATATAGGGAGGGGAAAAAGCAGCGGCGAAGCCGCTGCTTTTTCCCTTCCCTCTCCACCCGCAAACGCCCGTCATTTCGACTGAAAGGAGAAATCTCCTCAAAAAACACGTCTTATGTACCGAAGGAGGAATCTCCTCAAAAACACGATATTTCGAGACCGTAATTATAGAAATCAAATAGTGAGTAATGATTAGGAGATTGCGGGTCAAGCCCGCAATGACAAGGTGTAGGGAGGGAGTTGGAGAGAATTGGAGGCTACGCAGCCAATTCTCTCCCTACAAGAGCATAGCCAAATGCGCTCCCTGAGCGAAGTCGAAGGGAGCGTTTACATTGAGCAAAGTCGAAATGTAGTCTAAGCGTTCCCTGAGCGAAGTCGAAGGGGGAAGCGGGAAATCTTTTCTTTACAGAAAAAAATAAACCAACTGTAACAAAATCAAATCAAAAACGTCTTACGCAAAAACAATTATTGAATAGCGATGATTATCCAACTAAAAGGAATAAACAAAACCTACGACAACGGCTCTCCGTTACACGTTTTAAAAGGCATTGACCTCAATATAGAAAAAGGTGAAATGGTTTCCATTATGGGCGCTTCCGGTTCGGGGAAAAGTACGCTACTGAATATTTTAGGCATTTTAGATACGTATGATTCAGGGACTTATCATTTAAGCAATGAATTAATTCAAGACCTTACTGAAAGTAAAGCAGCCGAATATCGTAACAGAATGATTGGTTTTGTATTTCAATCTTTTAATCTGATTTCATTTAAGAATGCAATGGAAAATGTTGCGCTTCCGCTTTATTATCAGGGAGTTTCAAGGAAAAAACGGAACTTGATAGCAATGGAATATCTTGA
>Ga0123353_10005096_pt1 | contig 17157 bp, 10 predicted proteins | sample TergutLab28metaG_3_FD_92763 | JGI IMG/M metagenome (GOLD analysis project Ga0123353, IMG submission 92763) | Labiotermes labralis P3 segment gut microbial communities from Petit-Saut dam, French Guiana - Lab288 P3 | ecosystem: Host-associated > Arthropoda: Insects > Digestive system > Gut ...
CGAGGCCGAGGTGCTGCGGAACATGCTCCAGGCGCGCTGCCCCGGCGAGGAGGCGAAGCGGCCCAGTGTGGAGGCCCTGCTGCACCACATCCTGCCCGGCGCATACGTGCTGCACATCCACCCGGCCATGGTCAACGGCATGACCTGCGGCAAAACCGGTGCGCACCTATGCGTGCGGCTGTTTCCCGATGCAGTCTGGGTGCCGCAAATCATGCCGGGGTACACATTGGCTAAGGAAGCCCGCGCCCTCGTGGAGGCGGATACGCGCCTGCTGTTTTTGGAGAACCACGGGGTGTTCATCGGCGGGGAGAGCGTGGAGGAAATCGACAACGCCGTGGCGCGGATAGATGCCACCCTCGACGCCGAAATCGCGCGGCGCCCGGATTTTTTGCCCTGCGCATATGACAGCGAAAGGGCGGAGGGCTTTGCACAGACCCTGTGGGCAGCAGTGGGCACCTGCGTGTTCCACACCAACCGCGAAGTCATGCGTGCCGTGTCCTCCCGTGACCAGTTCGCCCGCGTCAGCCCCGCCTTTACGCCGGATCACATGGTATACTGCAACGACGAGGCCCTCTTCATCGAATGCGAAAATGAGTTAGAGATAAAAGCGGCGGATTATCGGGCGCGCAGCGGCAAGCCGCCGAAAATCATTGGCCTGAAAAACACCGGTATTTATGCCTGCGGCCGCACTGCCTGCGGCAAAGGCGCAAAAGAGGCGGACATCGCCATGGCAGTGTTCCTGGACGCCCTCAAGGTGTATGTCTATGGGGAGAGCTTCGGCGGCGCGCGATCCATGTGCGACGCCCTGGTACGGGAGATCAACCAGTGGGAGGTCGAACGGTATCGGCAGAGCGTGAGCTTTGGTAAGGATTGAAATATAGCGGGAGAGGGGCAGCCATGTTTCACTTTATTGAATTTAATGACTTGAAAGATGACGAGATAAAGCTGGTATTAAAAAGCTATGATCAACCTGATACGGAAAAAGGACATGTACCGAGATACTGCTTTTCAATTACACATATCGATAACAACGAGGAGGTCGGCGTGGCTTATTTTGCAGTGGATACCACGCGCAGACAGTACCAAAGAGGTCATCTCAGTTATGGCATTTCTCCAGCGCATTCGGGCCATAATTATGCCATGAAGGCATGCAGGCTTATTAAGCATGTTGCGTTGGCGCATGGATTTACACATTTATTTATCGGATCCGGCTATGATAATATCGCGTCAAGAAAAACAATTGAGAAGTTGGGCGCGGTACCGATTACAGCAAATGATGTTCCGGATGATAAAATTCTGCAACACCTGAAATCTGAAAAAATTGACATGTACATTTGGGATATTACACCGGAACCATGCGGATGGAGGATTCCATGAACCCCACCCACCTCGAACACCAGCTCAAGCACCCCGACCGCGAAATCCGCCTGCAGGCCCTGCGGGCGCTGGTGGCGCTGGAAAAACCGCCGGAACAAGGCTGGGTCAACAACCATATCCATACCACGTACTCCTTCTCGCCCTATTCCCCCAGCGCGGCGGTGTTTTATGCCCGCAGGGCGGGCCTGGCTACCGCCGGGATCATGGACCACGACTCGGTGGGCGGCTGCGCGGAGTTCGCCCGGGCCGGGGCCATCGCAGGCATGCCTGTCACCACGGGCTTTGAGCTACGGGTGGACATGAGCGATACGCCCCTGTGCGGCAAGCGGTTCAATAGCCCGGACCAGCGCTCCATCGCCTATGTGGCGGCCCACGGCATTCCCCAGCAAAAGTACGCGGACTGCGAGGCCTTTCTGGCCCCTCTCAGGGAACTGCGCAATGGGCGCAACCGGCGGATGGTCGAAAGGCTTAATGGCCTCGCAGCCGGGCTGGGCCTCGCGCTTGATTTCGACCGGGACATCCTGCCTCTGTCCCAATATAGGGACGGCGGCAGCGTGACCGAGCGGCATATCCTATGCGGGCTTTCCCGGGCGATCATGGAACAGTGCGGCCGGGGCAGGGGAGTCGCCGCCTTTTTGCGGGAGAAACTGGGGATCGAGGTTTCGGATAAAGCAGAGGCTTATCTCCGGGACAGCGCGAACCCGCATTACCTGTATGATTTGATCGGTGCGCTGAAAAGCGGCCTGCTGACCCGGTTTTATGTGGACGCAGCCGATGAATGCCCGGATGTCCGCGAATTCCTGCGCTTCGTGGAGGGGATCGGGGCAATAGCCGCCTATGCGTACCTGGGCGACGTCACCGACAGTGCCACCGGGGACAAAAAGGCGCAGGCATTTGAAGACAGTTACCTGGAGGATCTGTTCGGCTTCCTGAAGCAAAGCGGCTTTCACGCGGTCACCTATATGCCGTCCCGCAACACCATGGGGCAGCTACGCCGGGTGAAAGCGCTGTGCGAAACGCACGAATTATTCCAGATCAGCGGCGAGGATATCAATACCTCCCGCCAGTCCTTTGTCTGCCCCGCGCTTAGCGCACCGGCGTTCCGGCATCTGAACGCCGCGACATGGGCGCTCATCGGCCACGAGGCAGCCGCCGGCCGGCGGACCGGCGACGGCATGTTCTCAAAAGAAACGCTGCGCGAATACCCGTTGCTGGCGCAGCGGATACCGATGTATGAAATGACCGGCAAACAGACGGGATTGTGCCAGGCCCCTCCAGCGCCACTCAAGCCGTCAGCTTGACTTTCCGCGCCGCTTAACAAAATATTTATGAATTGTTTATGATTTGCCATTCTGTTCACAGTTTTTCCATTTACTTTTTGGCTCGGGCATGCTATAATGGTTACATTATGACAACGATTTTTAAGTCTACAGGCGAAAAGGGGCGCTGCGTGAAGCATATCGTCAGGTTGTGCGCCCTTTGCGCCGCGCTGCTGGCCCTCGCCGCCTGCAACAACCTTGAACCTCCTTCCATGCCTGCCGATACCACAGCCCTGGCACAGGACGAGTGGCCCGCCCTGGCTACCACGGCCTGCGGTGAAGGCGAAACGGGTAACATGTCTCAAACGGGCGCAACAGGGCCGAAGACGACTGTCCAGCCGGGTACAACAGAGCCGAAAGCAACCGCCCCACCGCAGGTGGTCACCGTCGTCATCCCGGAGGGCTTTACCTTTTACCAGGTGGCGCGGCGGCTGGAAGCCAACGGGGTCTGCACCGCAAAGGATTTCTATAACGCCGCGCAGGGCTATCAGGTGCAGTCGTTTTCCGTGCCCTTCAGCCCGGAAAGCTGCTACCGCTACGAGGGCTGCCTCTTCCCCGACACCTACGAGTTCTACCAGGGCGACGACCCCGAGGCCGTGCTGCGCAAGCTGCTCAACAACTACGCGGCGAAATCCGGCCTGCCGGACTACGATACCCTCATCCTCGCCTCCATCATCGAGCGGGAAACCCGTTCCGGCGAGCACATGGCCATGGTGTCCTCGGTGTTCCACAACCGCCTGGCGCGGGGCATGCGCCTCCAGGCCGACGCCACGATTCTCTACGTGGAAAATCATATCAAGAAGGATCTCCTGGTAAAAAATCCCAGGCAGTACGCTGAAAGATACAACACCTACAAATGCGCGGCCCTGCCCGCCGGGCCCATCTGCAGCCCCAGCCGCCGGGCCATCGAGGCCGCGAAAAATCCCTCGCAGAGCGATTACCTCTACTATTTCTTCGGCAACGACAACACGAACCATTACTCCCTCACCCATGAGGAGCATGAAGCCGCCATGGCAAAATACGGGGTACAATCATCATGAGCCGACACCCCGCATTGCAGCACGCAAAATATTTTATTCTGGATATGGATGGCACCTTCTATCTTGGCGGGCGCATGATCCCCGGCGCGGATGTTTTCGCCCGCGCGCTGACACGGACCGGGCTGGAGTACCGCTTTTTCACGAACAACTCCTCCAACTCCGCCGCGCTGTGCCGGGAAAGGCTGCGCGGGATGGGCTTCGAGGCCTCGCCGGAGGACATCATCCTCTCCTCCGACGTGGCGGCGGACTACCTGAACGCCCATTGCCCCGGGGCGGGGGTCTACCTGTTGGGCAACGAGCGGCTGACGCAGGACATGCTGCGGGCGGGCATCCGTCTGGTGGAGGAGCGGCCCGACCTGGTCCTGCTGGGCTTCGACACCACGCTGAGCTATGAAAAAATCACCAAGGCCGCCAACTGGATCGCTCAGGGCCTGCCCTACTATGCCACGCACCCCGACCTCAACTGCCCCGTCACGGGGGGATTTCTGCCCGACACCGGCGCGATGATCGCCCTGTTCGAGGCCTCCGCCGGGCGGCGGCCCGTGGTCTTTGGCAAGCCGGAGCGCTTCACCCTGGATTATCTCAGCAAGCGCCTGCGATGCGATGGAAAGCAGCTGGTCTTTGTGGGCGACAGGCTGGAAACCGACATCGCCATCGGCGCGCGGCACGGCATCCCCGCCGCGCTGGTGCTCACGGGGGTGACCACCCGGGCGGCCTATGAGGCGCAGCGGGAGGTGCGGGCGGATCTGGTTGTCGAATCCATCGGCGATTTGGCTGCGTACCTATAAGCTGCTATTGCGAATCACAGTTTCTATACTGTCATTGGATAGAAAGGTAGATCGAATGAAAGCGAAACAAAAATTCCTGCGCATCACCGCCCTGCTGCTGACCCTGTGCCTGGCCATCGCCATCGGGCCCGCGGCCCATGCCGTCGCCCCCGAGGAAGAGGCCGCGCTCGCCACGGGCCAGCGCTCGATCAATAACCCGGGCGGCGCTTTCGCCGTGCCGACCCCTCCAACGGGCTTGGGCCCGCAGTGGTTCCATACGGGCACACGCAGCGCCGCGTGGCTGCTGCTGAAAAACGTCCTGCAGTCGTTCGCGGGCAGGGGAGACCCCGGCTCCTTCCGGCGCGTTATGGCCTACGCCCCCATCGCCGCTTTTGACGACGACTTGCCGCCCGTCGCGGGCTATGGGCTCAACCCCGTATCCTACCTCGTGGAATACGGCATGCGCAACATTTATATCGTCTTTTTGGAGACAGAGGACCCCGACGTATACCATATCAATCTGCTCTATTCCACCCGCGCGGGCGACCCGTTCCGGCTCACCGGCTACACCTACTATAACGCCGATACGGGCATCTTCAATGCCGAGGACGGCAAGGGCATCGTGGGCATCGGCTACAACTACGACGCCGATCAGATGATGATCTATGGCGCGCCGCTGGGCTGGCACGGCGCGCTGGGCTTCAATATCTTCTACGACATAGGCGCGCCGCTGATCGGTTTCAATCTGAATACCCTGCGCTTCCCCTTCGAGTACGACGGCAAGGACTGGATGGTCCAGCTCTGGAAGGGCATCTACGCGGTGGCCAACGGCGGCGAAATCGGGATCTACGAGAAACCCATCGGGCGGCCCATTTTCTGGGACGCATCCGAGGACACCATGCTGGAGATGACCATGCAGGTCTATCAGGGCGACAAGCTTTATATCGATTATGCCGACCGCACCTGGTGGGGCAGCGCCATGAGCTACGCCAGCCCTGTCAGGGAGCTGTATCCCCCCGAGAAGCTGCGCGTAACCGGCACCGTCGCCTTTGAGGATCAGGGCATGGCCGACGCGTTCTGGGCCTCCTTCCAGGCGAATAAGACGGATTTGATCACCGGGACGATGGACGGCATGCTGTTCTCGTTCGACTGGAAGGCCGCATAATGCCATATATAATATAAGGAGAGAGTCAGATGAAAAAGAACCGCTCTATACAGCGCTTGTTGTGCGCCGCGCTGGCCCTTTGCCTTGGAATGGCAGTCGCATCGCCCATCGCCCTTGCCGTCACGCAGGAGCAGGAGGCCGTGCTCGCCACCGACCAGCGCTCGATGAACAACCCGGGCGGCGCCTTCACCCTGCCGGAAATCCCCGAGGACAGGCGCCTGTTCCACCCCGACACCCTCACCGCCGGGCAGCTGATTTTCACGAATATCGCCCAGCAGATACTCCTGGGCAGCGGCGAGGCGGAGTCCTTCCGGCGCGTCTTCGCCTATGCCCCCATCGTCCGGGAGGGCGACGCGCTGCCGCCTTCGGTGCCGGACTGGCCCGAAGGCGACGCCCCCTTCGTCCCCTATATGCGCACAATATGGCAGACGGGCATGCGCGGTATCTATGTCGCCCTGGAAGAGACGGCGGAGCCGGACATCTATCGGGTTGTGCTGTTCTATCTCACCCGCGAGGGGGAGGTGTTCCTGCATGACGTGGGGACGCTGTACAACGCCGCCACGGGGGATCTCGCGGGGGAAAACGGCAGGGGTATCATGAACACGGGCTATAACTACGACGCCGTGCAGCAGATGACCTACACCGCGGTGAACGGCTGGAACCGCCAGTTCGGTTTCAACGCCTTATATGACGCGGCCACGCCGCTGATCCTGTTCTATTTGGATACCCTGCGCTTCCCCTTTGAATACCAGGGCCGGGATGTGATGTTCCAGTTCTGGAAGGGCTTCTACACAATTTCCAACGGTGGAGAAATCGGGATCTACGAAAAGCCCTCCGACCGGCCCTTCCACTGGGATGCCTCCGATATCATGCTCGACATCTCCCTGCAGATCTACAGGGGCGACGCGCTTTATTTCGACACCGGTGTCCGGCACTCCTGGTGGATCGGCGCCTTCTGCTACGCCCTGCCGGTATGCCGGCAGCTGCCCCCCAAGCAACTGCGCATGACCGGCACCATCACCTTCGAGGACCCCGAAATGCGCGACGCCTTCTGGGCCTCCTTCCAGGCGAATAAGGACGACTATATCGCCGGGACGCTGGACGGCATGGTGTTTTCCTTCGACTGGAAGACGAGCGCGTAAAGCCCGCGCAGAGATATTCATCGGAAAGGAAGACAGCGGACATGAAGCAGTTCCTTTCGCATGCGGCCGCATTGCTGCTGGCGCTGTGCCTGGCCGCCGCCGCCGCGCCCATGGCCCTCGCCACCACGCCGCAGGAAGAGGCCGTGCTCGCCACCGGCCAGCGCTCGATGAATAAGCCGGAGGGCGTCTTCACCGTGCCGGAAACCCCTGCGGGCCTGCGCCTCTTTCATCCCCTGACCCTGCGGGCCGGGCGCCTGCTGCTGGACAACGCCCTTGAACAGCTGCGCACCGGGCAGGCCGACCCAGACGCCATGCGGCGCATCATGGCCTATGCCCCCATCGCCATGGACGAGGAGCTGCCTCCGGTCCAGGAATGGGACGACCCGCTGCGAAATATGCTGGAATATGGCGTACGCAGCATCTATATCGCCCTGCGCGAAACGGATCGGCCCGGCGTCTACCAGATCGTCACGCTCTACTACAACCGGGACGGCGAGGCCCGCTGGGCGCCCCAGAATATCGAATACGACAGCAACACCGGCTGGATCTACGACACGGCCGATATCGGCCTGTTGGGCACAGGTTTTGATTATAACGTTGTGGGGTACCTGGTGCGCGCCACCCCGGATTCATGGGAGCGCTCCATAGGTTTCAACTGGCTTTTCGATACCCTTGCGCCGCTGCTGTTCGTTTATGTCGATGGCCTGCGCTTCACCTTCTCCTATAACGGGCACGACTGGGCGCTCTGGTTCTGGAAGGGCGTCTACTTGCTCTCCAACGGCGCGGAAGTCGGGATCTACGAGAAGGATCCCGTGCGGCCCCTTCACTGGAACGCCTCCGATACCATGCTGGATATCTCCATGAAGGTGTACCAGGGCGACACGCTGTTTTTCGATTACGGCACCCAGCGCACCTGGTGGACCGGCGGCTTCAAGTACGGCAGTGTGCGCGGCACCCCCCTGGTGCGCCCCAAGCAGCTGCGCCTGACCGGCACCATCCTCTTTGAGGAGCAGGAAATGCTCGACGCCTTCCTCGTCTCCTTTGAGGAGAACAAGCCCGCCAATATGACGGGAAGCGCCCAGGGCCTGCTGTTTTCCTTCGACTGGGCGGCGAGCGCGTAAAACAAAAACTCCGTGCGCATACCCCTTAACTCGCTAAAATCATAATCCAATCGATCTTCGCAAAACCCATATATCAAAGATTTTCTTGATCTCTTGGTGAATTTATGTCGTTAAGGTGTATATATCCATCAGAAAGGAGGACAGCGGACATGAAACAGCTCCTTACGCATGCGGCCGCATTGTTGCTGGCGCTGTGCCTGGTTGCCGCCGCCGCGCCCGCGGCTTTCGCCACCACGCCGGAGCAGGAGGCCGTGCTGGCCACCGGCCAGCGCTCGATGAATCAGCCGGAGGGCGTCTTCACCATACCGGAAACGCCTGCGGGCCTGCGGCTGCTCCACCCCGATACCCGGAAGGCCGCAAGCCTGATCCTCAGCAACGTCGGCGATCAGTTCCGCACCGGGCAGGGCGATGCCGAGGCCATGCGCCGCATAATGGCCTACACCCCCATCGCAACGGACGAAGAGCTCCCCCCGGCCCACGAATGGGATGACCTGCTGCAATATGCGATGGAATACGGCATGCGCGGCATCTATCTCGCCCTACGCGAAACGGACCGGACCGGCGTCTATCAGATCATCGCGCTCTATTACAACCGGGACGGCGAGGCCCGCTGGGCGCCCCAGAACCTGGAGTACGACAGCAACACAGGCTGGCTTTACGACACCATTGACGTCGGCCTCATGGGCATCGGCTTCGATTACAACTTCCCGGAATACCTGCTGCGCACCGCCCCGGGCACATGGCAGCGGTCCCTGGGCTACAATATACTTTTCGATGCCTTCTCGCCGCTGATGCTCATTTACCTCGATACCCTGCGCTTCCCCTTCTCCTACGAGGGGCGCGACTGGATGATCCAATTCTGGAAGGGATACTACCTGGCCTCCAACGGCGCGGAAATCGGGATCTACGAGAAGAATCCCGGGACACCCATTTTCTGGGACGCCTCCGATACCATGCTGGATATCTCCATGCGGGTGTTCCAGGGCGATACGCTGTTCTTCGACTACGGCACCCAGCGCACCTGGTGGACCGGCGGCTTCAAGTACGGCAATTTCCTGCGCACCCCCCTGGTACTCCCCAAGCAGCTGCGCCTGACCGGCACCATCACCTTCGAGGAGCCCGGCATGGCCGACGCCTTCTGGGCCTCCTTCCAGGCGAATAAGGGCGCGTATATGACCGGGACCATGGAAGGCCTGGTGTTCTCCTTTGACTGGAAAGCGGCGAGGTAAAACGATTCAATAAAAGAGCGCCCCTGCCTGGCTTCGTCCGGGCAGGGGGTTTTGCATGTCAATTGCTAATCTAGCCCTCGGTTTCCTGGTATACGGGCTCCCGCGCGTCCTCCTGCGGCTGTGCCTGCTGCTTGAGAAAGTGATAGGCGTGCGCGGAAGTCGTTTCCATGTAAGGAGTAAGGTAGATCATGATCAGGCCGAAGGTGGGGACGACCAGCAGAATCCAGCCGAGGAAGGACAGGGCGAGGACCCATAGATCCAACTTATAGCCATTCGTGATCCTCTGGCTTTCCCTGAGGGCCTGCCGGGCGGTCATACCGGGGTTCTCCGCCAGGATGCGCGGCGCCATGGAATAGGCGAGGCTCTTGACCATGCCCGGGATGAGGAAGAGGAGGCTCCACGCCAAAGTGAAAAACACCATGAGAACGTGCAGCCACAGCGCCTTGCCCCATATGCTGAAACCCTTGAAGATGTCCTGTACCTGGGGCGTGCGGCCATGTGTAACGCCGAGGTAGATCATGACCGTGCTCATGGTGAAGCCGACCGCCACGAGGGACTGCAAAATACCTTTGACGATCTCCGAAAGGATGGAAGGGGTCAGCATGGGGATGAGATATTCCGGATGCTCGAAAATCATTTCGGGGTCAGCCAAGACGCTTTGGAGAACGGACGTCAGCGGCGAGGGCATAATACTGGATATCAGGAAAGAAACAACGGTCAAAATCGCCCAGATCACGAGGGAGCAAAGAAAGAGAATGCCGATTTTTCCCTGGATTTGCTGTTTCGCGAGGTCTTTGAACTGCGATCGGTTGAACATACGAACCTCCCATATAAGTATAGAATGATGTAGGGTTAAAGTATAGCAGAATGGCGAGGGGCTGTCAACTGTGAAATACGAGGGCCGCATGCCGGTTGACAAAGCACCTGCGTTCGTGGTATACTTACACTGATAAGAAATTCAGCGCAATGGGAAAGGAGCCTTCTTATGCGCATTACGGACCTCCTGAACAGCGGGGGGCACTGCCTTTCCTTCGAGGTCTTCCCGCCCAGGCAGGCGGAAAATTATGAGGCGGTCTCCCGCGCGGCCATGGAAATCGCGGCGCTGCGGCCCGCTTTCATGAGCGTGACCTACGGCGCGGGGGGCGGCGCCGGCCGCCATACCCTGGGCATCGCGATTTCAGGGGAAATCCAGCGGGCCTATGACGTGCCCGCCCTGGCGCACCTCACCTGTTTGGGCGCGGATCAGGAACAGGTGCACGCCCAGCTGCGGGCCCTGCGGGAGGCGGGCATGGAAAACATCCTGGCCCTGCGGGGGGATCAGCCTGCGGGGGTTGACGCGCCTGCGGGCGGCTTCATCTATGCCGCCGATTTGATCCGCGAAATCGAGAGCTTCGGCGGGTTTTGCGTGGGCGCGGCGTGCTACCCCGAAGGGCACGTGGAAAACCCCAGCGCCGCTAGTGACCGCTTATTTTTAAAAGAAAAAGAACGGGCCGGGGCGCGCTTCTTCACCTCGCAGATGTTCTTCGACAACGGCCTGTTCTATAAATTCCTCTACCAGATCCGGGAGCTGGGCGTCGCCGCGCCGGTGATCGCGGGTATCATGCCGGTAACCAACGGTCGCCAGATCGCCCGTATATGCCGTATTTCGGGCACCTACCTGCCCGTGCGCTTCCGGGCGATCCTCGATAAATACGGAGGCAGCCCCGCGGCCATGCGCCAGGCGGGGATCATCTACGCCTGCGAGCAAATCATCGACCTGTTCGCAAGCGGCCTGAAGGCCGTGCATGTGTACTCTATGAACCGGCCCGATGTGGCGAAATCTATCTGGGATAACCTGAAGGAGCTTTTATGAAACCATTTTGGGATACAACCGAGCCGCTGCTGTGCGACGGCAGCCTGGGCGTGCTGCTGCAGCGGCGGGGACTGCCCCCCGGCGAGCGTCCCGAAACCTGGAACCTCACCCGGCCTGAGGTTCTGAAGGAAATCCACCGGGACTACGCCCAGGCGGGGGCACGGGTGATGAGCGCCAACACCTTCGGCGCGAACCGCCTGCACTACCCTGCGGGGGGCGCGTTCGCCCTGGAGGACATCATACACGCAGGCATCGCCAATGCCAGGCAGCCGGGCTGCCGGGTGGCAATGGACGTGGGCTCCACGGGCAAGCTGCTGGAACCCCTGGGAACCCTGCCCTTCGAGGAGGCTGTGGATATCTTTCGCGAGGTCGGCGCGCTGGGGGCGGCCGCGGGCGCGGATTTGTTTTTCGTCGAAACCATGACGGATCTGCCGGAGCTCAAGGCGGCGGTGCTGGGCCTGAAGGAGGCCGCGCCGGGGGTGCCCATCTTCGCCAGCTTCACCCTGGAGGAAAACGGGCGGCTGCTCACCGGGGCGGCTCCCGCCGCCGTTGCCGTGATGCTCGAAGGCCTGGGCGTGGCGGCCCTGGGACTCAACTGCTGCGCGGGGCCCGGGCGTATCAAGCAGGCGCTGCCGGAGATCCTCGCCGTCACCCATCTGCCGGTGATCGCCCAGCCCAATGCGGGTCTGCCGGCGCTCGTCGGCGGGCAGACGCGCTTCAGTCTTTCCCCCGAGGATTTCGCGGCGCAAATGATGGAACTGCTCGCCATGGGCGCGGGCATTTTAGGCGGTTGCTGCGGCACCACGCCCGCGCACATCAAAGCCTTGGCGCTTCGCTGCAAGGGCAGCAAAATTACCTCCCGCGTGCCCCTGCCTCACCCCGTGATCAGCAGCGCTTCGCGGGTCTTGGCATTCGATGGACCCGTGGTCATCGGCGAGCGGATCAACCCCACGGGCAAGCCCGCGTTCCAGAAGCACCTACGGGAGGGCAATTGGGACTATATTCTGGATGAAGCGGTCACGCAGGAGCGGGCCGGCGCGCAGGCGCTGGACGTCAACGTGGGCCTGCCGGGGATCGATGAGCGGGAGATCATGCTGCAGGCTGTTACAAAAATACAGCGGGTCACAGCGCTGCCGCTGCAGATCGACAGCGCCAACCCTGCCGTGCTGGAGGCCGCCCTGCGGCTTTATCAGGGCAAGGCCCTTGTGAATTCCGTCAGCGGCAAGGAGGAAAGTATGCGGGCGGTGTTTCCGCTGGTGCAAAAATACGGCGGCGCAGTGGTGGCGCTGCTGCTGGACGAAGGCGGCATCCCGGGGAGCGTGGAGGGGCGGCTGGCCATCGCGGAGCGGATCGCAGAGCGGGCCGCACAGTTCGGCCTGGGTCCCCGGGACCTCCTGTTCGACGCCCTTACCCTCACCGTGAGTGCCGCGCCCGCCTCGGCCGCCGTGACCCTGGAAACCCTGGCGCGGCTGCGCGCCAGAGGCCGGTACACCGCGCTGGGGGTGTCGAACATCTCCTTCGGCCTGCCCCGGCGTGAGCTGCTGAACGCGGCCTTTTTTACCCTGGCATTGCAAAACGGCCTATGCGGCGCGATCATCAACCCCAAAAGCCCTGCCATGATGGGGGCCTGCCGCAGCTTCTGCCTGCTGAATCAGCTCGACCCCGAATGCGGAGCGTATTTGGAATTTTGCAAGAATCTTCCGACAGAAGCTGCGCCAGCCCCATCCGCCGCCGCAGTGTCGGCTGTCGTGTCCACCGATCCCCTTTTTGAGGCCATCCTGCAGGGCAGGGAGGAGGCCGCGCGGCGGCTGGCCGCACAGGCGCTGCAAAGCGAGGAACCCCTGGAGGTCATCCGGAAGAGCGTCATCCCCGCCCTGGACGAGGCGGGCCGGGGCTTCGCGAAGGGCACGCTCTTCCTGCCGCAGCTGCTGCAGTGCGCAGGCGCGGCCAAGGCGGCCCTGGCGCCTCTGCAGCAGAAAATCGCCCACAGAGGCGGGGGCGCGCCCGCAAAAGGCACAATCGTGCTGGCTACAGTGCAGGGGGACATCCACGATATCGGCAAGAATATCGCCAAGACACTGCTGGAAGCCTATGAATATGAGGTAATCGACCTGGGGAAGGACGTGCCGCCCCAGGCCGTGGCCGGCGCCGTGGCCTGGCACCGCGCGGCCCTGTGCGGGCTTTCGGCCCTGATGACCACTGCCATCCCCGCCATGGAGCGGACGATCCGGCTACTGCGCGAGCAAGCGCCCTGGTGCAGGGTGCTGGTGGGCGGCGCGGTGCTCACGCAGGCCGAGGCCGGGCGCATTGGGGCGGATGCCTATTGCGCCGATGCCATGGAAGGCGTGCGCACGGCGCAGCGGCTGATTGCCATGCAAGGTGCTTAGAAGAGTAAGGGCTAAAAACCTCCGGATGCATCCATTCAATGCATCCGGAGATTTTTCTACACCTATTACAGATAAATCAAAATCGAGGCCTGCTTGATCTCCCCGTAGAATATGTCGCCCGCGCTGTTTTTCACATAGGCGGCGTAGTACCACGTGCCGCCCGAAAGGTTTCTGGCATAGGTGTCATAGGGCGTGCTTATGCCCGCGGCCTGCTCCCGCATGGGAGCCGCCAGGAGGGGGTCGCCCTTAGCGTATACGATGCCGGCCTCCGTAATCATGCCGGGGATGTTCTCATAGGTGTTCCCGGTCACGTTGGCAAGATAGCTGCCTGCGCTCTGCCAGTCGCCGGTCGTCACCTTCGGGCGGATCTCGCCGATATCGTTGGTCCCGTAGTCCCAGCCGTAGTCCCTCGGCTCATTTTTCGGCTTGATATACATGGTCAGCCAGTATTCGCTGGCCAGGGCGTAGTCGAGCTTGATCTCCCCGTTGGGCACGATGGCCGGAAGCACCCGGGCGGCGGAATTGTGGCTGCCGTTGTCGCTGGTGAGGATGTGCCCGTCGAAGGCGTAATACTGGGGCACGATATCCGCCGCGTAGTAAACCGGGTCGCTGCCCAGGAGCAGGCTGTAGTGGCTGTAGGGCGTGACATAGAGGCCGTCGGTGCCGGAGGTGGAGGTCAGCGGCAGCGTATGGCCGTCATTGGTCAGCGTATGGTAACCCATCACCGGCGTTTCCAGGCCGGCGATGGGGCCGATCACCAGCTGCCGGATATGCAGCAGCAGCTTCGCCAGCTTGTGAAAGGTGTCGTTGGTATCCGCAGCGGGTATTCCCGGAGCGGTGACAGTTGCCCGGTTGATATAAAGATAGCCGGCGGGCACGCCCGTCACCTTCGTTACCACCCGCAGTTTCACCATGGAGGCAGGCTCCAGGCCGGTCAAATGCCACGTGACCGTCTGCCCGCTCACCATGCCGCCATGACTGGCGCTGAGGATGGTCAGCCCGTCGGGGATCACATCGGCGACATCCAGGCTGCTGAGCATATGCAGCGCGATGGCAGTGGCGTTGGAGACGTTCGTGTAGATATTGCGCAGGATGCTGGCGCGGTTCCCGTGGGTCACCTTGGCCTGGTTCCAGTATTTCAGGTCGTCCGCCACAGCCGTGCCGTCCACCCGCACCTGGAAGCTCACATCGTAGTAGACATTGCAGTCCGTGCTGGCGGAGCTCGCGCCCTTCACATTCCCCAAGTCCACCCGCACGGTGTTGGTCGCGGCATCGAAGCTCCCCGCCGTGCCCGCGCTCACGCCGTCGATAAGGATGCTGCCGGGCACAAACGCCGTCCCGATGGGGATCTCGTCCGTGAAAACGGCCTGGCTGGCGTCGCCGCCGCCCAGGTTCTGCACCCGCACCGTGTAGGTGACGGTGTCGCCGATATCCACTTTGCCGCTGGCCCGGTCGTGGGTCTTCGTCAGGGCGAGGAAGCTTTCGGTCGTGGGCACGAAGACCCTGGGTATCTCCATCAGGGGCGGGCTCACGAGGGGGGGCAGGATGGGATAGGGCACTCTGAAGCTGATCTCATACACGATCTCATCGTCCAGCACCACCGGCACGGGGTCCGCCGCGGTGCCCGGGTTCGCCGCGCCGCCGTTCAGATAGGCTGTCTTGGAGGGCCGAAAGGTGTAGTGGTAGGTCTTGTTGCCCGGGAACTCCTTGTCCGGGATGATGACCCGCGCCTGGTTGACGTAGAGGCCCTCCTCCTTCACCCTTGTTGTGATTTTCAGCGTGATGGGGCCCTCCGGATAATCCCGCAGCAGCCAGGTGACCTTCTGCCCGATGACGATGGCCGGCGGGTCGGTGCCGAGGATCTCCAGGCCCTCGGGGATCATATCGATCAGGGCGATGGGCCGCGGGATGCTGTACTCGAACTTGTGCATGAAGTCGATCAGCGCGTCGCCGTAGGGGGTTCCGTAGGCGATGGGGTTGAACAGCCACTTCAGGGGGTCGGCCGCGCGGCCGGCGGTGACGACATAGTCGGTCATCAGCGTGTCGTAGTTGGTACTGCTGAAATCGAACAGGGGGTTTGAGCTGTTGTAGTTGCCGGTATGGTCGTAGCGCAGGGTCATTAGGATGCCGCCGGGCAGGTCGGGGTCGCCCGCAAAGGCGTCGGCTTGGTCCTTCATCAGTACCGACCAGTAGGGCTGCCCGCTGTTGTTGAACTGGGGCGTAGCGTTTTCCGTGATCTGGAAGTCCGAAATGAGAATGATCACCGGGGTGCGCCGATCCCGCTCGTCCCGGGGGATGGGCGCCTTGGGCTCCACGTTCCATGAGGGGAACGCGGGGTTCGTGTAGCCGCCGAAAATGGTGCTGTGCCCCTTCATCTTGGCGATGGCGGCCTGCAGGAACTGCGCAAGGTCGTCGCCGCCCTCGGCAAGCTGGTCGGGATTGGCGGGGATGGCGTTCATGATCACAGATTCGTACATGTCGTACTTCACGAAGGGCGTGTCGTATTTAATGCGTGTATAAATCGGATTGTTCGTGCAACTGAACGCGCCCGGCGTGTTCATGGCCATCACGGCGATGCGGCTGTCCGGGTAGTTGTCGAAGATGTGCTTGCACATATCCAGCATCAGGTCCCGGGCGTAGTCCGTGGCGCGCACGCCCGCCGAGGCGTTCCCCAGCATGCTGCTCATATACATGGAGGCCGACCAGTCCACCGCGAAGAGGATATCATAGCGCTCTATGGGCGGGCCGGGGCTGTAGGTATCCATCACGTAGGTGATTTCGTCGCCGATCTCCACCGGCACGGGATTCATCTCGTCGCCGTTGCGCGGCGTGGTTTCGCCATTGATATAGGCGTTCTTCTCCGGCGTGTAGTCGTGGGCGTAGGGATCGTTCCCCCGTATGAACCCGTCTGCGGGCCGAATCAGCGGGAATTCGGGCAGGACCTGAGCGAAATACAAGGTCACGTCCCGGTCCGCTGTCATCTGCTCCCCCGTGAACATGGGAGGCGTGCCCGCCTGGGCCGCGCCCGCCCCCACAGAATAGCCCGCGTAGCAGTATTTCCCCATGGGGTTCATGATTTCCCCCGCGTCCACAGTGCGGGGCTGGCCGTAGGGCGCCTCCAGCGCCGCGTCCGGGGCGATCGTCTGCCCCTTGGTGTTTTTATAGTGGATTGTCAGCTTCACGTCCGCCGCGTAGTAGAGCTGTATGCTCTGGCTGCCGCCCAGCGCGCTCCATATAACCGCGTCCGGCAGGCCGGGGGTCACGCTGCCGCCATTCACGGCATAGCCGTATTGGCGGTAGGTCTTGCCGCCGCCAGCGATTTCGCCGCGTCTGCCATGGGGCAGGCTGTAGGGCGCGCCCGGAGCCAGGCTGCTGCCGCTGTCCCCCCGCAGCGGTGTGCCGGGGCTGCGGACATCCCGGTATTGCTCGGTGACCGTGTAGTGCCGCGTATGGTAAACCGGATTGGCCAGGCGCACCCCATCGCCGGAAATGCTCGCCGTGTTGATGTAATTCCCGCCGCCGCCCTGCGCCTGGGCTTTGGCCTTCAGGGTAAAGACCGCCTTCCCGGCGGGGCGCCGCTCAAAATCCCAGCGGGCGGTCCTGGCGGCCGGGTCAAAGCTGAATTCCCAGGCGCCCAGGGCCGTTCCGGCGTCGCCCTCGGCGATGGCGGCCCCGTTCACGCTGACGCCGCTTTCGAGGAGTTCCATACCCTCCGGCAGGATATCCAGCACCGTGAAGTCCCCTGTCAGGGCCGTGCC
>Ga0123353_10005097_pt1 | contig 17156 bp, 15 predicted proteins | sample TergutLab28metaG_3_FD_92763 | JGI IMG/M metagenome (GOLD analysis project Ga0123353, IMG submission 92763) | Labiotermes labralis P3 segment gut microbial communities from Petit-Saut dam, French Guiana - Lab288 P3 | ecosystem: Host-associated > Arthropoda: Insects > Digestive system > Gut ...
CCTCCGAAGCAGAACTCTTCCATATGCTCCCCGACCGCTGGGAAAAACAAAGCAAATAACACACCCCGTGCGGATAAAATTCTCCACGTTTTGTCAACCCATGCAGTTCCTGGATCGTTTACAAAGAATCCGTAGGGTTTTACGAGCTTACAATTCTGTCGCGGTTTTTCTATCCGCTTCAAGTTATTTATTGTCAATAACTTATGAAGCAACAGCTTTTGCTACGCAGTTTTTTAGAAAAACGCTCGGTATTTTGGTGCCAGGATCGGTGCCGACCAGTTCGTCGCAGAATGTCACGATTTGCCCAGAAAGCCTAAAAGCCCTCGACGAATTGAAGTTCAAGGGCTTTTTCTAAAAAGATCGTCACGCCTTATCGTCTTTCTTTGGCGTCAAGCCCGGCAGGGATTTGATGGCATCGGCTTGCTCTTGGGCGTTGATGTGGGTGTAGATTTGCATGGTCAGCTTACTGGCCAGCGATAAGGTGGTCAAGGTCAACGACCCAGAGCGGTTTGTACGCAAGGCAAGAACAATTGCGATGACGGGCGACGCGCCGGTCGAAGAGCAAGAGGCAACGCCAAAGAAGGCCAAAACACCCAAGTCGCCAAAAGAAGGCATGTCGGCACTCGACGCAGCACATAAAGTTCTGGTCAACATCGGTACGGCATTGACCGTGAGACAAATTACCGAGGCGATCTTTGACAAAGGTTACTGCCCGAATTTGAATGGTGTGACGCCGCAATTGACGATCAGTTCGGCATTACAGAGGGAGATTGCCAAAGGCACTGGGTCGCGCTTTTACAAGGCCGGGAAAGGACTGTTCGGCGCAGTCGAAAATCAAAGTGAATGAAGCCGATTACCAATACCCACGCCCAGTATCCCACTCAACGCCTTCGATCTCTCTGGAGGCGTTTTTCAATCGTTGGAGTTTCTCGTCAATGAAGACGTCGAATGCCATCTGGTCGTCCGGGCGGCGCGGTGAATCGCTGCTCCAGCGGGGATGATGGGCAGTGGCTGGGCAAGCGAAAGCCTTTTGCTTGTGTTGTCCCAACTTCGCACGTGAAACGTCACGCCGCGCAAAGCCGCCGTCGTGCCGGTGCCGACAAAGAAGCCGATGGCACCGTTCCAAAAATTCGTCGCCTCGTTCAATGTGGGAATCGGGAGAGCTGTCAATGTCGCGCCCGCTCCAATCACACGGTCGGGCAATACCGCGCCGGTGGTCGTCAAGTCCTTCGATGTGTAAAAAATGCCCAGTTGGCAGGGCGGTCACGCCGTGAGTGCCGTTGTCATTTCACAGCCGTCACTTCCGCAAACCATTCGTCAAAAGATTTTTCAAGTTCCGTTCGCTCAAGGGTTTCTTTTGCATTGCTCTGAAGCAAATTGAAATGCGGTTGATTCTGACGTGAAGCTTTGTGAACAATTCGTATGGCGTTTCCAAACCCATCCAACGCCTCAGAGTAGTCGCCAAGTTTAGCATGGGTTTTCGCAATACCTTCGTAGGTTGCAGCGATATCGGGATGATTTTCTGCAAGCTTATTTTTACGAATGGTTAGTACATTTTGGAACTTCTCCAAAGCTTGGGGATAATTACCCTGATGAAAATCTATCCATGCGATACTGTTGTTGGTTTCAACTGTATCGGGATGATCTTTCCCAAGTTTCCTTTCACGAATTTCCAACGCCTTTTGGAACTCTTCCAACGCATCAGAATATTTGCCCTGTCTCTCATAAACAAACGCGATGTCATTGTAGATTGCAGCGATACCGGGATCATCTTTCTCAAGCTCTTTTTCACGAATCTTTCGCACCTTTTTGAACATCTTCAAAGCTTTGGAATATTTACCCTGATGGAAATAGACCCATGCGATACCATTGTAGGTTGCTGCTGTATGGACGTTATTTTCTCCATATATATTTTTACGAATGGTCAACGCTTTACCGTACTCCTCCAAAGCTTGGGGATAGTTACCCATTCTCTCATGATCCCACGCGATATTGTTATAGGTTGAAGCGGTATCAAGATGCTCTTTTCCAAGTATCGTTTCACGAATTTCCAACGCCTTATTTAACATCTCTAAAGCTTGGGAATAGTCACCATAATAAGTGTCATATACCCACGCGATGTCGTTATAGGTTGCAGCGGTATCAAGATGCTCTTTTCCAAGCATCTCTTCACGAATTTTCAACGCCTTGTTGAACTCCTCCAAAGCTTGGGGATAGTCACCCAGATGGAAATAACACCACGCAATATCATTGTAGGTTGCTGCGATTTTTGGGGCTTCTTTCTCAAGTACATTTTCACGAAAGGCCAGTATATTCTTAAACCAGTTGAGAGATTGGTGATAGTCTTTACAGGATTTTGCAATGAAATCGGCATATTCTAATTGTTGACGCAAATAGCCATCATTTGATTTGTATTCTTCTTTATGTTTTTCATAATCGTAATTGACTAAAATATCTACATGAGCTTTGAATAATGAATTGATCAATCGAGTATCAACAGCCACTTGTCCTGATAATACTTTTAATAATTCTTGGATCATAAAGGAGTTCGTTCGGTTGGGATAATCAAAAGTGTGAGAAACTTCTCCAAATATCTCTTCAAATAATGTTCTGACCTGAACTTCACACGATATATTGCTTTTTTCACTAGGCTTGATAGTGTAATGAACACTCGTGTAATACGAGTCATCTTTACGTTTTATCTCATGAATATTATGAAAACCAAGAATCTCTAAAAATTTTGCTGTTTCAGGGTCCCAGTAATATCCCATTTTTTCTTTAACATACCACTTTCCCTCTTTCATCCTGTCCATAATGACTCTGTCAATAGGAACCAATTGGAGTAAATGCAAGTGCATGACTCGCACACCGGCATAATCTGTAATGCGTTCAAAAGCATTATCCAATGATATTCGTGTTTTAGTATTATCATCGTTAATACGTTGGATTTTTTTTCTTAGGTGATCAGAATCTTTTATTCGGTATTTGACAGAATGGACAATTGAAAGCGGATTGGCCTTCGCAAACTCATAATGTCCTACAAAGAAAGTAGCAACTTCCTTCATGAATAGTTCAAATTCGCTGTGATTTTGTTCTTGCGTAAAAAGTTTAACAATTGTCTCAACTTCATCTGGATTGTTCATTATTAGTTCTCCATTAGTTTTCTCTTTCCAAAAAATGAAATCTGTTTAGATAAACAAATTTGCATCAAAAAAATAATATAACATAATAGAAATATCTGGGTATGTACTTTACTCCACCAAACATGATCTTCAGCAACGACAGCAATTGCCACAACATCATTGATTGCAATGTGTTATCACAAAAATGTGTTGTTGCTCGACAGATTCATCGGCCTGTATTTTACACTGAAAAATTGGGGGTGGTGGCGTAAAGTATATACCCAGATAGAAATATAATGTAAACTAAAAGAATAATAATTCTATTGATACAGAGTTTTTTAAAGAATCTCCACGCACTTTGCGCCCTCTGTCAGCCTGCGTAGCATTGATGACTTCTGGCAGAAAGTGCATCGTTTGATCGGCAATCAGCCTGCCGGACAAACTTCTGTGCAAGGTTAGACTCATAGCGGATTTAAATTGGACACAAATCATCCACGACATCAAGCCGGGACCAAATACATTCATTCGTTACTCCCAGAAAGGCTAAAAGCCCCCGACGAATTGAGGGCTTTTTCTAAAAAGACAATCACGCCTTATCGTCTTTTTTTGGTGTCAATCCCGGCAGGGATTTTATGGCATCGGCTTGCTCTTGGGCGTTGATGTGGGTGTAGATTTGCATGGTCAACTTGATGTCGGAGTGCCGGGCGAGCATTTGGGCGGTCTTGGGCGCGACGTTGGCGTAGCTCAAGTTCGTAATGAACGTGTGACGCAGGGCGTGGAAGTCAGCGAACTTGCCGTCGGTGTCCTGATATTTGAGGAAGTCGCTGGCGTGGCGTTTCTTTTGTTCAGCCTCGTCGTTCGTCTCGGCGATCCAAAACTGACGTGCCGCCGCAAGATCGAAGGCCATCATATCTGCCGTTTTGCGTTCGACGCCACAGGACACTTCGGAGATGGGAAACAATATTTCGTCGTCATTGGCAGGCTGACGAATCTCAAGCCACTTTTTGAAATGGTCGGCAATGTCCAAATGCAAGACCATACTGTCGTCACGTCGCCGTTTTGAGTAACCGGCTCGTACCATGACCATTGGTGTCTCGGTGTCAAGGCCGACGAAATTCCGCAAGGTCAAACTACCCAACTCGCCTTTGCGAAAGCCCGTCCAAGCCGCCAAAAGGTACAGCATGGCACGGTCATGGCCAATGATACCTTCGACGGGCGGGCCGGTCTTTGCGGCTTCATACATGCGAATGAACTCATCCATTGAAAGTGGTCGCCTATCATGGCGGCGGTCGGTGCTGGTATTGACAAGTTCCAGATTATCGAGCGGATTGCGATACAAACGGTCGTTGCGCAACATCCAACGGGCGAAACTCTTCATGGAACGCATGTAGTGGTTGCACGTTTCGAGAGACATGTTTTGATTGGTACGGAGGTCATTGATAAACGCTTCGACCTCGACGGCCTTGAGTTGCATTGCCGTCTTGATTTGACGGTCACTCAATACCCGTTTGATGCGACGCATGACCTCCTTGATGTGTCGTTCAGTGTCATTTTTGGCAATCAGGTGTTGCTTGTACCGTTCCAAATGCACGGTGATCGGCTTTTTCATTTCGACTTCGATGTCGTCTGCCAAGCCTGATTTTTCACGTTCGACCTGTTGCACGAGTTCGTTGAGCTTCTGTTGGGCGATCTTCTTGTCGACGGCAAGCGATACGCGACGTCCAATGCCCAGCGCGTCGCGATAACGGCCCCACCAGCGTTTCGACGGCACTTTCGTTTTCTCGCCGGTCGCAGGATCAGTGACGATTGTCATCTTCTTGTAAATGTTGGCCATAAGGGTACTCCTTGAAAAAATGTTGAGGGAACGGATATTTTATCTGACAGTCAGCCATGAAAACGCAAAGATGGGAAGGCCGTCTCAAAAGTTATTTGGCTTTTTTCTCCCGATAAACCCATAATTCGCGTTTCGGACAACCGGCGTCTATCCATTGGTTAAGCTCCTTGTGTTTCCAAAACACGGAACGCCCGATATGGACAGGCTGTGGCGTATAGCCCATCTCGTCCCAGAGTCGCCATGTGCGTGTGGAGACGCCACAGAGAAGAGCCGCGTCGTGTGCGGTCAGCAGTAGTATCATGTCTTCCGTTACAATGGATTTCATATATTTCTCCAAAATTTTGAAAATTCTTTTCGAGATGAACGTTGACTTTGTTTTTTGCTTTGGTATCTTGTCACGTACCACTGCAAATAAAATATTCGGTCTTGGTCTGTTGGATATTGGTGTCCGTAGGGATAGGCAGACTAAGCCGCACGGACGTTTTGAATAAGAAGTTCAAGTGTCCGTGATTTTGGAATTGATGTGAGTTCTTGATCACGAAACATCGTGATATCAACCACCATGAACTCGCATCCATCGGCCTTGATGTAAAGGAATGCAGAAAGGCCGATGTTTTTTTACGCGACCCGTTCGGTGGCATGTCAGAAATGCCTATGTGCAAAACCGAATGTTTCGCAAAGGCGGCAAGGCCTAAAAACCCTGTCGTTTTTTTTATTCCTGAGATGGCCGTTTTGCGAATGCGTTATCAAGTTCGGACGCTTCTTCACGAAAATCTGTCATGGACTCGTGATAAGCACAGATCACATCGGCATAAGCGGTTTGCTCGTCATCATGGTCAAGCACGGCAAAGGCCGCCGCATAAGCCGCCATTGCGTGAAGGGCATTCCAATAGGCTGTCCAATTATCCTGTCGCTTGAATGCCTGTTTTGCCCGGTCGTGGGCTTTGGTCGCCGAGAGCATGTAGTCTTCCCAGATATGGTAGCACCGATGTTTTTTATAGTCGTCATCTGAGATTGGGTTGGCACTGTCAACGAATTCTTTGAGTTGCTTTCGTAATGCGATGGACTTCTTTAGTTCATACAATTCGTTTTGTTGGGTTTGTTTTCCGCTCATGGTTGTTGCCTCGTATTGGTTGGTTACGGGATATTGAACTACGATGACTGTATGTTATACCGTGTTTTTTGTGAGCCAAGCCATCATTTTGCGAAGTCGGAAAGATTCTGCAAAGTTTCTCACAGTTGTTTTTTGAGTCGTTATCCTGAAAAAATATTTTTGATGGCACATGTTCGTGAATTATGCGGACGTGTGTTATCTGACTCGGTAATGATGCAAAAACTTTGCTCATTTTCTCAAAAAACCGCTTGATGTATTATTTTGTTGAGCAATCATGTCACGTGTCAGAACAATACGAAATGCTGCAATTCGCGGCATCAAACCATTTTATGTAAAAGTCAACGACCCTGAACGTTTTCTCCGCAAGGCACGGACGATTGCAACGACGAGCGACGAACCCGTCGAAGAGCAAGAGGCAGTCGTTGAAACAGAGGCAACACCAAAGAAGGTCAAGCAACCGAAGGAAGGCATGTCGGCTCTTGATGCGGCACACAAGGTTCTTGTAGAAATCAGCACACCGCTCAATGCGAAACAGATCACCGAGTTGGTCATTGAAAGAGGTTATTGCCCGAACCTCAAAGGCGCAACGCCACACGCGACCATTAGCAGTGCCATTCAAAGAGCCATTGCTAAAGGCAACGAGTCACGTTTTTACAAGGCTGGCAAGGGTTTGTTCGGAGCCGTCGAAAACAAAAGTGAATGAACCCGATTGCCAGCAACCTTGATCCATATCACGCGACGTAAGAGGAAGATTTAACCTCGTGCCACAGTGTTGCGTGAATGAAAATTTATTGTCAAAAAATACAAAACTCCCATCAAGGCTGCGTAAATAGTACACGCCGACTTGACGGGAGAACCACAAGTTTTGTGTTTTCTATTGTTTTATGACGTTAAAATGGACGTCATTTTGTCCAGTCGTTTAACTCCTCATTTTGCGTGGGTGGAACTGCCGCTGAGCAAACATAGCGGTGACAAAATCAAGATCGACGGTCTCCGTGATCGTGAGATTCAGATTGTCGGTCTTCGTGCCGGGAGAAAACGCATGCAAATCCAGCGTTGCCGACTCGGCTTCTTCAAGGGCAAAAATCACATCATTCGGATTGGCCAAAAATGTCGTCCGTTTTTCGAGTTTTGTGATGAAATATTCAGAGTCGTTCGTCGGTAGCCCCGGAAATCCTGCCAGGGGGTTTTCTCTTGCGTCCCAACGAATCTGAGACTCAATGACAGGCAAACTCACCGTCATCTCGTCAGAAACAACCAGCCTTTGTGCTACGTTATTGAGTGTGATCTGAGACGAAGACATCCCTTGCACCGCACCCTGGTATTCATAGGCGCCGATGTCGATGGAACTGCCCGAGAACCTTGGATTTCCTGCCATGTCGAGTGAGTTTTCATCCAGTCCCGCGTTATAAGCGTGTTGGTTGTTTCCTTTATCAATGGCCTGGGAATTTTGAGCCAGGCGGTAATCACCGTTGGCCGCGTCCACAAACAGCGGCAAAGCGGAATTATAAAGGAAATTGTTGTCAGAGAGAACGTTCCAGTTCATACCTGTGCCATCACCGATCAGGTTGTTCGCACTGGCTGCTTCAAGCGTGCCGTTGACATCATGGCCGAAAATGGCCATAGCGGCAGTGTTATTCGCGACAATCGTGTTGTATAACGTTGCAGAGCCGGTGGCGGAGCTGGTTAGAAGACCGCCGCCGACGCCCGCGGTATTTTCCGTCACCGTGCAGTTTGTCAATGTTAATGTGGCAGTTAATGTGGGATTCACGCCGGTGCTGTAAATCCCGCCACCATTGCCGGCGTCGTTCCCTGAAATCGTGCAGTTTGTCAACGTCAATGTACGTCTGTTGTAAATCCCGCCGCCGTAGCCGTAGGCAGCAGAGTTCCCGGAAATCGTGCTGCCTGTCAATGTTAATGTGGAATTCGTGCCGGTACTGTAAATCCCACCGCCGTAGTCGTAGGTGGTATTCCCGGAAATTGTGCAGTCGGTGATCGTCAATGTGCTGTTAGCACTGTAAATCCCACCGCCGTAGCCGTAGGCAGTATTTTCTGTCACCGTGCAGTCTGTTATCATCAATGTGCTGTTAGCACTGTAAATCCCACCGCCGTTGTCGTCATCCGTGTATCCTCCGGTGATGGTCAACCCCACCAATGTCACGGTGCTGCCTTGGATACGGAACACCCGAGATTGTTCGTCGGCGTCAATCGTGATGCCGTTTTCCAGGTTTGCGGCGCTGATGATCAGGTCTTTTGTGATGGCCAGCTGCTCGCCATTGAGTGTGATTGTCCCGCCGCTGAGATTGTCTGCAAATACGATCGTTTCACCTCCCGTGGCGCTTTCAATGGCATCACGCAACGATCCCGGCCCACTGTCATTTGTGTTTTCAACGGTAATTCTCATGTTATAAATGGCTTGTGCCAAAGCATGAATATCAATCCGTTTGTAGGTTGCGTATGTCGGTATCAGGCCTTCTTGAATCAAGTTGTCTTCGACAGAAACACCGGTCTGATCAAGAAGGCAACGAAATTCTTCGACGGACAAACTGCGTCCAAGGTACGTGTTGGCAACCTGTTGGGCCAGCACCGCCGCACCGGCAACGACGGGAGCTGCCATGCTGGTTCCAGACTTGACTGTGGTTGAATTCATCCCCGATATTCCGGCAGCTGTAATATTAGTACCCGGTGCCAAAACGTCAACCAAACCGGGTGCCCGTTGTGCGAGAAAGGCAAGGGTGTCACTTTGGGAAGGGTAAATGAGTTCGCCGTATCCTTCGAGTTCGGTTTCTCCACTTTGAGCCCAAACAGCGGAGACAGAAATGACTGAAGGGTTCGCAGCAGGATAGGCAATTCCCGGAGTATCTTTGTAACTGTTTCCAGTCGCAGCCGCTACAATAATTTCCATGCTTGCGAGTTCGTTGAGAAGGTTATCATATGTGGGTTCATAGTAGACATAGCCGTTTATGAATTCATCATAGTAGCAGACATAGTCGCCCCTTATACAATAGCCTTCTACAGGTCCAGTTCCTAACGACATATTGACGCTTCTGATGTTGTAAGTTGAAGCATTGTCGATCACCCATTGGAGCGAAGCACCGATCACCGATTCGTAGTTCCAATTAGGATCCTTCCACCAGTTGTCGGAGAAAAGTTTCAACATAATAATATTGGCATCTTGAGCAATTCCGTAATCCCTACCGGCGGCAATACTGGAGACATGGGTTCCGTGATCGGAAAGGTCACTGGCATCGTAGCTGTCGTCGCCAAAATTGTAAGAATAAACGATTCGGCTGTTTCCGTAATCATCCAGATAATCGTTGTGGTCATAGTAAATTCCTGTATCAATGATGACCGTTGTGTATCCAGTTCCTTTCAGGTTTGCAAAAAGAGGATCATTGTAATAATCGTCCAGTCCAATCAGGGATTGACCTGGCTGATACTCCTTATGATATTGGACATTGTTGAAGAACGTGTCTCCCCTGACGATAATGTCAGACTCCTCAAGCACATCACCAATACCGGCGGCGTTTTCCAATTCATCAAAAGCAACGATCCAGATGCCTCCATAGGCGGTGACATTGATGTCGATTCTCAAGGGATTATTATTGGCATCAATATCATCGTGGAGAGCCGCGGCATCGGTATCATCCATGCGAACGACGATCAAATCATCCTGTGTCGTTCGAGCCGTGTCGTAGATGGCCTCTTGGATGGCCTCTCGCAGACTCTTATCGGACAGCTCACTTGCCGTAATCTCAATGATATTGTAGTCCGACATGTTTGCCGAAAGATTCAAATCGCCACACTGCGACCGAATCTGACCAAACTCTCCAACACTGACGGCCAAAAGTGCCCGTTCCTCCAGTGCCTCAAGCCGAAGGGGACGCTTTTGCACCCCTTTGTTTTGCGATCCTTTGTTGGAACGGTTGTTTTTCCCCGAAAACCACTGGGATATTGTTTCGTGTAGCATAAACATGATTTGCTCCTCAATAAAAGGTGTAAATAAACAAGAATCATCAATATATTGATAGAGATTATGATATTTTGAAGAATGACACAAGAGTTTTTATGTTATGAATTTGATATTGATAATTGTGATTATCAACGCATTTGTACAGAAAACGTGTTATTTCGTTGAAATGCAATGAGTTGCAAATACACATTTATGACCGAATTTCAAAATAAAAACAAAAGTTTTCTCTTATTTTTCCCTACTGTTCTGAAGGTGGTAGTTAATTTAGGGGGATTGAGGAGGTGAAACATGGGCGGAAATGGTATCATCCTTGAGTTTTAGCACCTCTCGTCTATGGTTGAATACCTGCCGAAATAGCGGGTCACCAGTAGCCATCCGCCGGATTCCAACCGACATCTTCAACGCCACTTTGTCCGGAGGCGTTATTCTGTTGTTGGAGTTTTTCGTCCAGAAACACATCGAATGCCATCTGGTCGTCCGGGCGTCTTGGCGAATCGTTGTTCCAATCGAGATAGATTTCACACGCTGACCCGCGCATGTTACCCTTGGCGGCCATGACAACGCACCAGAGTGGCATGGTTTGCGTCATACGCACGCTGTAATCCACGTCGGACACCGTGTACGCAACGGTTTGATCCGGTTCACGAAACGTGACCACAGGTGGTGCCTCGGTGAACCAGAGGCCGAATTCGCAATCTTCGTAATCACCGCTGTTCGATGACCATGAGATGGTGGTTACGCCATCATTCACCTCTGATGTGAGATTCAACACCGGCGGCAAGCCAAGTACCGGCTCTTCACCCGAACGAATGGCAACGTTGCGGACAACACGGTCAATGACGTCTTTCCAAAACAGCGAGGAGTACAACAGCGTGATTTCGTAATTACCGTCGGGCAGGTCAACGTCCTTGATTGCTTTTTCGGCGGCATCATATTCGATAAAGCCGAGATCGCGATTTTCACCCGTCACGGTATTGCGAATGAGGATGTGCCAACCCGGCTTGACAAACGCTTGCTTGTAAATGGGAATTGCGGCGGTATAAATCTCAAAAGCGTCAAAACGGCCTGCAATTTTGGCCTTCCACTCTTGCGGGATGGCATGAAAACGGTTGGAAATTCGTGCCAGAGTGGTTGACCGGCTGTCAAAACGACCCGGCACACCGATTTCAAACATCTCGACACAGGCATTGAACCGGTTGTAAAAGAACTGCTGAACGATCCGGCAGGCATCGAAGCGTGAAACGGCGACGGTTCGTCCTGTGATGGGCGAATCAAACCGGATTGGAACACAGGCGTTGCCGCTGGGATAATCCCGCAAGGCATCCCAACGGTCGGAAATGATTTCACGTAGGAGCGGTGCCGCGTCGAAATTGATGTTCAATGACGTTTTGCCGCCATGTGTTTCGCTGTCAAAACGGACATTGAGGTATACTTGACATTTACAGTCACTGTCGAATCGACCGTAAAACGCGGCATTGCGGTCACTCATCACGGAATCGGATAACACAGCCAGTTTATCCCGCAACATTGGGTTGACATCAAAACGTGATGTGATGGAAGCGATAACAGGCATCATCACCTCACTTTCAATACCAAGAACAAGATAAATCACCCTCAATGTTTTGCCGTGCCTGGGTGCCATCGAGAATCGTTTGACGAATCCAGATGCCGATGGAATCACCGCCAAGCAGCGAGTTCGTGATCAGGCATTCCTCTTGCGACGGGTATAAGCCGAACGTGACACCTTCCGGCGCGATGTTCTCATTCTCCGGATTTTTATAAAAGCCCGCAGATGGCAGGTTGATGCCGATATCTATGTCGCTGATCGGTTCGACAATCTGACTGCTTGCCCAACTGACCGTCGGCAGACCGCGATAGCCCTTCACGGAGGCACCAGCGGACATTGCCGCCTGAACGCCTTCGTAATGGATTTGCCGCGCATTGGCATAATCGCCGGTAAACTTTTTCAGGAGCAACGTCCCCGTCGCCGTGCCGCTTGCCCAAGTTCCGCTTGTGAGAACGACTTGATCGATCACGGCGGATTCATTATATTGACCGCCAATGGCCATGCCGGGCTTGAGTTCGATGGTGCCGGAATTGAAATTGACCCAGCCCCAGTTGATCGCCTTGATGTAAAGTGTGTTGCCGCTACGGTAGTCGACGTAACGAAAGTCGCCCGCACCGGAATTGACGGCTCTGTTGCGAATCCAAAAGCCGCGCGTCGGCCAGGTGGAAGCATTGGAAACGACAATGGAAGTCGGTGCCGTATAGGATGGTGAGGAATTCGCCGTGGTCGTCGATGTTGCGCCGGGCGGCTTGCCTGTCCAAATCGAAAAGGCGTTCATGGCGTCCTGCGCGGCTGTGGCCTTGTTCTTGGCAACGACCAAGTGGTAGCGGGTGCGACCAATACCATCATTCGTTTCGTACCCTTCGAAATTTGGTATAAGATTTCCTTTCGGCATGGTCAATGTAAAAGTGTCGGTGCGGTTCGCCGTTGCCAGCGAATTGTAAACCACGTCAACGAGAATATAGCCGGAAAGGTCGGAATTGTAAATGGGAAGGTTCGTTGCGTTGGCCGTCAACGTCACTTCAGGACCGTTATTCCCACTTCCCATGCGAATCGCAAGTGTTCGGGTGTTGTAGGTATAGGTGAGTGTCAACGTTCCTTCGCCGAGCAAGGCCGACGCCTTTTTGATCGCCACGCCGGTAACGGTGGTGCCGATGACGCTTTCAATTTCGGGCTGCTTGCTCGAAACTTTCATATTGAGGACTTCGTGATTGGAAGCCGTGCGACCGCTCTGAACAAGTCGCACCATGTCCCCTGCGGCGGGAACGATGGGGAGCGGTTGGGCAAGTGCAAGCCTTTTGCCTGCGTTGTCCCATTGCTTGACGTGAAACGTGACGCCGCGCAAAGCCGCCGTCGTGCTGGTGCCGACAAAAAAGCCGATGGCACCGTTCCAAAAATTCGTCGCCTCGCCCAATGTCGGAATCGGCAGACTGGTCAAGGTCGCGCCTGTTCCAATCACACGGTCGGGCAATACCGCGCCGTTTGTCGTCAGGTCTTTGGATGTATAAAAAATGCCCAATTGATCGGGTGTTGGGGTCGCCATAGCCTCTCCTTATGTTATTGTGAATTGATATTTGCCGTTAGGTTGTTTTTTAATCGTCAGTTCCGGCACGGGCGGCAGGTCACTTGCATGGTATTTGACCAGTTCGCCGGTGTTGATTGATTCGTTGTTGTATTTGTCAAGCGACTCGACCCGAAACCAGTACCAATGTCCATTTCTGCCGTCGAGAATAACAGGCGAATTGATTTCCATGCGGTCAATACCCGGTCTTGCGTTGATCTCGCTGACCATTGACTCTTCACCCGTTGCAAAATCACCATGATAGACACGGTACTTTTTCGCTTCCTCCACAGGATTCCACGAAAGCAAAGGTTTGATCTGCGGCATCTCCTCACACGAGTTCGGGATCATTTCAAGATTGTCGAACTCATGGATTTCGATCACAGCTGTCGTGCCTTGTAAAAACGGAATCGTGATCGACCGTTCCAGTGTTTGCGGCATGAACGGGCCGATGACGAATTTGCCGTTGATGAAAATCCAGGAGTACATCTCTTCGGATTTGCTCGTCCACGAGATCACACACTGGTTTTCGTTCTTGGTACGAAGTGTAAAATTCTCAATGCGCATTCGTTTCCCTTTTGACATTGGACAATTCTTGTGCGATGATGCCCCAATCGGGCACAATGTTGGCCGTCTGGTATACCTTCCTTGCTTTGCGAATCAAACGAAACAGCGAGTCCCATTCCTGGCTTTCCTCTTCGGCTTCGTGCAGATGGCCGATCAAGCGGAGATGGTAGGAATAGCCCGCATGAATTTCAGAAAGAATCACCATTGCCGCGCCGAGATGTTTTTCAACGCACTCAAGACAACCGGGACGCGAGGCGGGTTCGGGATTGTGCACAACACGTTTTTTGCAGCGACAGGAACGGATTTTTTGAGTAACCATATTATCGTCGGGCTGAGGCAGGAGAATACGACAACGAGCGGTCGTGACTCGTTCCACCTTATGGATTTGGCGTGATTCAAAATGTTCGCCCGTTTGAATCGTGTCAAGAACCTCATCGCCGTAGATTGTGCATTTGTAGGCAGGCTTGCCGTCGCATTCGATTTGACGCTGTTCGCCGGTGGTAATGTCGTATTCGACTGTAAACAACGAGTCCTTTTCATTGATCCACGCTCCTGAAACAATCAACTTGTCAGGATAATCGGCGCGATAGGCAATCCGGTAAATATACATGCCTGGCATTTCTATCGTGCGATCAAGGTTGTGGTCATGAATGTAAAAGCGGTCAAAAAGTTCCGCCGTGACCAGGCGGTCTTGATAAATGAAACCGGCTCGTGTCGGACGTATGGCCACGGGTTTTGACAGCGAGTCAAGCGTTGTGCCGTCCATGCGATACAAGTGATATACCGGACCGCCTGCAATGAATGTGACATGCCATCCGGTTTCGTCCTGCCATGCGGTCGGTGAACATTCCACGGTATCGGTCGAAAGCCCTGTTTCGATCCGTTGTGGTGCGCCATTGTCGATGGAAACATGCAGTTTCCAAACGTTGTTATCATCCGCCATGCAGAAAAATAAAACATGGTTGCCGGAAAGATCGACCGTCAAAAACGGCATGTGGGATTGTGTGTTGTCAAAGTTCATCATATTTATTCCTTGTCAAAGTGAAGGCCATTCGATATTGCCGTTTTCGTCCTCGCAGCCGATTTGCAGTTCCATGTACCCGTTGTAATAGTAACTGGTGCGGAACTGGTCGGGCAAGTCCACCAGCTCATGGTCGTCATCCACCGTGCCGTTGCCGTATTGCAGGCGGTAGCTCCTTTCGATGAGTCGCCAGTGCGTCGTATTCTTTCTGGCCTTGCCCGGCCCTTGATACGGTCTCAAATCCCAGGTCGGGTTTGCGGAATTGGTCGTTTTCTTCGCCATGACATAAGGTTTGCAATCGCCGCCGCAGCACGTCCGGCATTCACCGTCCTCGTTGTAGACGGCAATCGCGCCGCCCTTCAAAACACCAATCCGGCCTTTCTCATCCAGCGTGATTTTACCGTGATCATCTTTATCAGGTATTTTCGGCTTCGTCATCTTCTTCCTCTTCGACACATGAGCTCAAAACAAACATTTCATTGATCCAACCGATCACCAGTTCATCTTTCGCATTGAAATGGGCGTAACCGAACGTCGCCTCTGTCATTTTGCCGATGGATGGTCGTTTCCATTGATGTGGCGACTCCGTCGGGTCAATGTCTTTGGCAAGCGACTCGCCCGTCAAAGCATGGCTGACGTCATAACTCCACGTCGTTGCTGTTTTTTCATCCCCCTCTTCGCCGTCGGACTTTTCCAAGACCACCGGGAACAACATCGATGTATCACCATGCCCGACACGTATCAATGCCCACTTCAGCCCGGTGCCGTCTTCAATCCACAAGATGGAGGCACCGCCACTGGCCGACGACTTGAGACAATACGACTCCTCTTTTTCAATGTCGCACGTTTTCGGTGCCGTGTAGCCCTTGCCTTCTTCCGGCTCCTCGACATAAACCCGCGCGACTGTGAGGCCGGAAATACAAGCCCGTGCCACACTGCCCGGTGCCGCCGGTTCCTGAAGGACAACGAATTTGCCTTTGTATTTTTCTTTTGGAACAACGCCACGAAGCACGGGTGTCTGCTGAAATGTGTCCGATTGATTACGCGGATGAAAGACCGGGCCTTCAATGCCGAGTATCTCGAACTGCTCCAGTGAGTTGCCGGTCTCGTTGCGCACCAGTACATGCAAGCCCTGCTCGCCGCGAACCTGTGACGGCTTGCTTTGTGACCGCATATTGGCAACCGCCGCGTCGAGCATCGCGTTGTAGGCTGTTGCCGGGATGACGAGCGGGTCGCCGGATTTGACTTTACGGAAAGGATCAGACATATTTTTTTACAAAATTATTTTGTCGATTGATACCAGCGACCAACGGGAGCGGGTTTTGGCAACGGGACGGTAGTCCCAAATGTCTGCCGGGACTACCCGGCTACCAGCCGATTCCCAATGCTGCAAAGTTGAGATACGGATACACCTGTTCGACATAGACACCGACGGGTCGTTTGACGAGCGAACCGGCGTTGTTATCGGTTTGGTCTTCGTAACGCACCCAGATGTATGCCCAGCCGGGTTTCCAGATGGGGCCAATGTCACCGACCCAGATGTCCCACATGTTCGGACTGACGGCAAAGCGATAAGTCAGTTCGACCCAACGTTCGTTGCTTTTATAGGAACCGGAAACACCGAGAAAACGCACTTCATCCGACGCAAACCCGCGAAAAGGATAGCCATTCACACGACCATAAGCCCGATTGATGAACGAGACGTAATTCGACGTGATGTACTCCGGCGGAAAATAATGTGTTTCCGAGAATGTACTCACGGCTACGTCAAGATCGACACCTTCTACCGAGTCCTTCGTCACGCCGATCAAGCCACCGAAATACGGAGCGCGACGACCGGGTGGAGCGTAAATACCAATGGTGCGGTAGCTGTGCAAGAACTTCTGTTGCGTGCCGGAGATTTCAAACTGGAGCGACGGCACCGGCCATTGCCCTTGATTGTCGTTGCTGTTGCTCGTGAGGTGGCCGTAGGAGACGACTGCCTCCCACGCGGTGTTGGCCACGCGATTGATGTCCGTGTCCTTGAGGAACCAAGAGCGGAACCTGTTCTCGACGAAGTCCAAAAATGCCAAAACGGCCTTGTCGTAATCGTCGGTGCCCATGATCATGTACGTCCGGGTCGCACCGCTCTGTTCGCCGTTGAAACCAAGCTGAATTTGAGGGCTGTCCCAACGCTCTTCGATTGTAATTGCCATAGCTTATCCAAATGCCGCTGATGTTGCTTGTTTTGTATTCTTGATCAACTGTTTCGTGTTTTTGGCGGTTTCTTCCGTGGCTTTGGCCACGCGGTCCATTGTACTGCCGCCTTCGAGACCACGCACGGCGAAGGCGTTGAACGTGCCTGCCGTTGAGACTTTTTTCTCGACGTCCTTGTTCGCTTTGTCGGCCTGATTCATA
>Ga0123353_10005100_pt1 | contig 17154 bp, 12 predicted proteins | sample TergutLab28metaG_3_FD_92763 | JGI IMG/M metagenome (GOLD analysis project Ga0123353, IMG submission 92763) | Labiotermes labralis P3 segment gut microbial communities from Petit-Saut dam, French Guiana - Lab288 P3 | ecosystem: Host-associated > Arthropoda: Insects > Digestive system > Gut ...
AACACCCTCCCGAAGTCTGGCACATTCCTCCTGGGACACCCTGTATATATATATATATATATATATATACACACACACACACATATAAACAACTGAGAAGTGGCAACAGCGGCGGGTTGTTACATATTTTAAAAACTAATATAATGCTGTACTTTATGGTCATCAATTTGATGTATTTCAGCATTTTAAAGATTTCAGTAATTTCTATAAAGAGAAGCAGAACAGATTGGCATGTTACCCTGTATACAAGGTACACAAGGTAACGTGCAGTAGCTAATGCATGTCACACAAATGGTGCATCACAGACAGCATATGTTGGATGCTATACTGACTGCTCAGGAGAATTCCCACGGATTCAAGATATTAACCCGACTGGAACACAAGCCGATCATTTTAATCAACTCTAGTCACCGCCGAAGGATGACGAGCGAAGTAGCTGTTACGTCACGACGCGAACTGCTCTGACCTTTGCAACACGTCGCTGACTGCTCAGCATACCATACCAAAACTCCCGCCACAAAAGTGATGACGCCTATACTAAGGTTACCACCGTGTCTAAGCACTGAACTACGTAGGCGTACGTGAATACGCAGTGGCTGGGATAACTGGTCTGGGTCCCACCGTGACCCCGTTATCTGTTGCCAAATTACTTCCAGACCTCACAACAGGGACCCAGCCCGAGAGAAAACAGCCATCGACGCCCTCAGGCGCACCTGCGTCTCTTCCGCAGAAAGCGGGGAGAATTTAAAGCCCCCACGACGGCACAAAGGGTACGTACCGCACACAGAACATCTCCGTAAGGCTCTGATGGTGCTAGAACATGACCACACTGCAGAGAGCTGCTTTCACAGGACTAAATAATTAAGTAGACTTCACAGAGATAAACCACTTGAGTTTTATTTGTGCTTCGTTACGTAGCTATACTGCACGCACACACACCCAACTCTTAACGCTTCGATAACATATTTTGAAAACCTAACGTCCTTCTGCAATTTATACTTCTCATAACTTCTCCCTACTCATCAATTGTACAATTATTATTATTATTATTAAATTTTTAAACCTTTCAAGTCATTACTTACACGTAATTCATTATAGGCGGAGCTTTATTTATTTACTCAGAAATTTGGCATGGCCCTAACTCCAGATCAACACTATGCTACCAATAATAGCCGGCAGTGACGGCAGCAGATTTTCTAACGTCCTGAAAGTGACAACGAAACTGTTATTCCATATTTATCGTAGAAACGTAAATGCACCAAGCAAGCAGTCCCATACCGTGCCGTGGCGTACCGTGCCATAACATACCGTATCGTGCCGTACCGTACCATGTGCACACATACACACATACCCACGCAGGACACCAACATTCCAACATCTAGACCACAAAACAATGTCAACACACACAATTTTCGTTCATTAAGAGTAGTTTCGCAGATAAACAAGCGGTCGGTCGGACGGATGGACGGATGGACGGACGGACAAACACACGGTCAGGAAAGACAAATGTAATATGCGCATAAACATATCTAGTACAGACTTTCAGATTTCTTGCCATATGTGTTGTCTTAAGTTAGGACACCAATAATGAATTAGTTTGCACTGCCAATGCACAAATATCCGTTAACTGCCGAAGTACTACATTTGGAGCACAGCTTTGTGAGGTACAGAAACTTCTGCACTGCGGACAGTACATCAGAAACAACTGGAAATTTCTGAAATTGGTGCTGGATACAGATGGAGATCGGCTGGACCGATCGTGTGAGAAATGAAGAAGCACTACATAGGGTTAAGGAGGCGAAGAATATCCTACATACAATAAAACGAAGGAAGGTTAACTGGTCACATCTTGCGTAAGGACTGCCTTCTAAAACATGGTATTCCAGGAACTATAAAAGTGACGAAAAGACGAGGAAGAAGAGTAAGCAGCTACTGGATAACTTTAGAGAAAAGAGAGGATACAGTAACTTGAAAAAGGAAGCACTAGCACTAGATAGCACTGTGTGGAGAACTCGCTTTGGAGGAAACTATGGACCTGTCGTAAGGCAGACAATGAAATGAAAGAATGAATGATGAATGAAGCTTGCGTTCCTGTAGTACGAGTCAATTACCCACTAGGTATCAGGTAGCACCTACCAGACGTCACAACGTACCGACCAGACGTCAAACAGCACCTACCAGACTTCACGTAGCACCTACGGCACGTCACAAAGTACCTTCCGGACGTTACGTAGCACCTAATAGACGTCAAACAGTACCCACCACACGCCACAAAGTACCTACCATACGTCACAATTTACCTAACAGATGTAACAAGGCTGTATTTTGTTAATTATCCAACATATCGACAAATGTTCCAAACAAAACCCGCAGATATTAACCACACCCGATGTCAGGTTACTACACGTCAACTGTGTACGATAGGCCACGGTACAGGCATAGGATGTTTGTTTCAGGCCGGTGTGATATGAGATTAAATTCTCCGAACGGATTTCAGAATTCATTCGGCAGTTTCGGAGAAGTGGCAGGCGAGTACAGCCACGACCACGCCCAAAAGGGCGCACAGCAATACGCACAGCCAGCCGCGACACCCGGCCGCCAGAAGGGAAAATTAAGCGCCATAGATACACGCCACTGCATGACAGCACACTACGCTGTCTTCTTGTCTTAATAATTTCGCTCCAAAGCCTGTTTAGATGTTCATAACTGGCTTTGGTACTCTACTGAATTGCACTGCAGTTCTAAGAACCGTCAGATTGATTCGCTTTTCTTAACTATATCACATTAAAAAAAATACAAAGGGATCCATTTCAAACACTATCAGCGTTCAGCTGGAACACGGAGTTTCAATATAATCTTACAAATGAATATGAAATCTAAAAACAACCTTACACGACATAGACAAGAAATTCCCACGTCCCTATTTGGCAAATGTGAAGTTCTCTCCGTAAGCAAGCGGTCGCCCTCACTTGCAGTCCCAATTTACTTCCGTTTTTACGTACCTAAGGCTTGCAAGCGAACCTTCGGTGCACAAAAGTGACGCGCACTTTTCAGAGTGCACGTAAGCAAGTTTTACTATGGCACCAACATGCTCAGTGACGCAAAAATTATACCGGAATTCACGAATATTGTCGTAGTAACAGAGCTCAGTGATTTGACACCGTCAGTATGCTGTCACTAGCAACATCTCTTACACAGTAAACTGCTTTCGGTGAATGAAACAGACTTTCTGGGTTTGCAGTGTCCGCTGCACACAGACACTCCATTTTAATTTCCCAGGGGGACAAAATTCCAGTTTCTCCTAAAAGAAAACTAGAAGCACTGTAGATGAAGAGCCTCGAAGACGCTAGTTCTGAATAAACAGGAAAATGGCGGCTTATAACACACGTTCAAACTCATTTTGCAACTCGCGTTTGTGTTGCCCGTTCCAAGGACTCATAAATACACATCAATGAGGCAAATGGTGATTAATTTTGTTCACGCATCACATCAAGTAAACGTCCACGGATCAATACAGCAACAATTATCACAGGTTACCGTTATCTGGCACGGTATTTTACAAGCACTTAGGTCTATACGCAGATATTACGTGCACTGCTTAAACAAGAAGACACAAAGAAAAATAACGCAGGGAAACGAAGCAGGGAAAAATAAATGGCAAAGCATGTATCTTTAAAGACGAGTATTCTCTGAAGAACAGCTTTACATGACCGGAACATGAAGGCAACCCTCACGCCATTCTGCAAATGAAAAAACATATGCGCTGCCTCATTAATTCGGTAAAGCCTTGCTTTTGTTCTTAAGCACCTTTCAATACACACAAAAAAATGTTACTTCGGTACGAAACACAAACATTTTGTCAGATTTGTAGCGTTCAGCTAAATCCCTGCCACAAACACAAATACAACGAAGCAAAGCTACAGTCCACAATGTGATTTTTTTTCGCTTTACATAAACTATTCCAATACCATTAACTCCCTATACAAAACTAAAAGAGCTGTGAAGCCAGCAGAGGGTCCGGTCCTATGCCCCTCCGCTCCTGTAAACAATGCGGCATTCGCACCCGGTTCCGTCCCTAAAATGTTGTGTATGTGTGTGTGTATATATATATATATATATATATATGTATATTGGTGGCAGGCTGTTGAAACACAAGGTCACTACAACAGAAGTTAGTCACCGATCTCTTCGTCAATTACCTCGTTTCATCCAAGCAAGAACCGGCTACGGCACTGCACGGATTTCAACTGTCGCAAGCACAAAACAAATGATCAATATCTGCAACAAACGGCATTGAGTATCTGTCACCCAGTTACAACACGAAACAACAAAATATACATTATGTCTTGAAGCTATGAGGGCACTGGGACCCGCGTCACGTGGTTCAAGCCAACGGACGCTTCGGAGTCCGACCCCGTCTTCGTCGTCACGGTTTTGATGCCAGAATAAAGACGCAGTCTAGTCTGAAAAACGTCTGTTCAACCGAAAAACTTGACACGGCTGTCTGCCCCAAAAGACACTGTACAACAGAAAAAAATCGAGCTCTGTAGAGATGCAATTCGAGGGTTCAGTATTTCGGGGCATCAAGGGTCAGAGACGGGAAGAGGGCAAGTGACAGAGACAAAAAGATATTTACGATCAGGGGATTGAACAGGGTAAGAAAGACCGGCCCGAAACGAGAGACGACACGTGATAGATGCCGAGACAGAAGAGACAAGCAATCAGGCTGCCTGAGGAAGACGTATACGGGACCGATGTAGGGATATACAGATCTGGCGGGGGCACAGGCTAACCCGACTGACGCCCACTCAGTCGAACCAAACGCTACTGGAATTATAAATTCGATACACCTGACAAAACTTACCTTTAAGTAGGCGTGGACCATTACAGCGTTCCTGCAACCAGCCAAATTAATCCCACACCTTCACAGCACAATTCACCCAACGTAAACCTAGTATTATCTTCTCCTCTGCCCCATCACCTTCCAAGCGGCCCCATCCCAAAACGTTTTCCGACCAAAGCTCGCTAAACACCGAGCGCAAAACTTTATTTAACCGAACACACTTCAACCCTTCGCCAAGTCATACAAAATAGCTAAATTCAGTCTAAAAACAGTTTTTGGCACGTGACAATAGAGACATCTAGTTATTTCCAAAAAGTGACGACTCAGAAGATAGCACAGATAGGCTTATGGTGTTCTGTGTAATTTCGTAGGTTACCAGCGTTTCAATGGATACTGGTATCTCCATCTTCAAAGCACAAGTTCGTGAAAATAGTGGCAGAAGGATACTGCACAACGCTCAAAGCAGCCTTCTACGAAACTGAACGACGTCGTAAACCAAATCCGACACTCACAACAGTTTACGGCCAGATTCATATTGTCACCCCTGAAGCAGAACTGAAATACGCCATTCTATTACACACGTGACACTGAGTGTAGACTGAACACAAATTTGGAAAAGTTCAGATAGCGAACTATGGTGCACGGAGTACGCCAATGAAGTACAAGCACGTCAAGTGGCTTTGTCTCCAACACGCTCTGTTGTAAGGTTAAGACCTCACACGTCTTCATGCACAATACGGATCCTCTAAAAGTTGGTTTCCGCGAGACTCTACTAGTAAATGCATTCTGAATTTAAATTCGAAGCACATTTTTAACTTTACCAAAAAACAGCGGTGTGATCGCCGGGCCAGTGATCGTACCCTGATCAGTACCGAAACTGGAGACGCATTTGGATGAACACCGACATCAGGGTCCCTCCTTTCATTTACCAAACACCAAAATAACCAAACGGGGTTTATCACTTTACCTGCATCCACCATCACAGAAAGTAACTCTCTTTTGCTAAGTAACGGGTAAAAGTGTCTTCCCTACTTACAGTTGCCTGCAGTGGCCGTCCTGACGCACCGGAGACGCCTAGACCGAACGGGCGATCCAAAGGTTGAACCGTGCATTGTTATGAGTGACTGCATTGTAAACATTTATCTAGCTCTTGTTAAAATGTTAATAATTGTGCCACAGTGTTTGCGCATTGCTGTACAATTTTGTGCGACAGAGTTTCAACTGAAACTTCTATTACAATGTACGCCTACTGAGTAATTAATTTTCAGCTTTTATCGAAAGACTCCAAAAAAATGCGAAAGCGGAACGCTAAAGCCTGACACATAAGGACAGAGGTCTAAAAGCACTTCCAAGCGGTAGATTCGGTTGGAATGCACCATCTAACACGGCTCGTTACAACTTTTATATTGATAAAGACATTTGAATGGGAAGGAAAGCTGCACAGTGGCACACAGGAAGCGTGGTAGCTACATCGCCGGACAGCAATTAGCTAAACGACTTTTAGAATTCGAACAACGTAGGCTATGCTTAGTATACCCTACCCTGACCTACGGCGCGCGGAATTCAAAATTTCCAAATTAAACCATCTTCCAAACCGATACAATAAAGACAACGTAATCGGCAGAAAGAAGTACTTCTGTGATTCGAGACAACACCCACAACTAAGTCCGAGGCAGATGCCAATGGGTGCTTCAACGTTCAGGGTAACCGGTTTCAGTAACGGCATTGTCAACGAATTCTTCAACGTCCTTCACAGCACTGCAGACGCTACAAACCGTCAAGATAATAAAATTTATAACGCAGACGAACCTGCTTCAACACCAGTTCCGAAGAAATCATACATGGACAGGAAGCTGCTCACATGAAATTGGGGGCAGACATGATTACAAAAGCTATCAGTTGTGTCAGCGCCGACAGCCTCTACGTGCTCCTGTGTTGATGTGGGAACAAGACAAATCAGAGATGGGGCATGACCATGCACTCATTGTGCATTCGACTCAGAGTGTAGCCTTGTCACAAAAGAACTGTTCGTAAGACGTGTAACAGTTACTCAAACTGCAATCCCAGACGACTGTCGGAACCACGAAACGACGAAGCTGTGCAGTCGGTGCGCCACAGTGGTGATATAAACGCCAACTCTTGTCAGGTTACACCACGCATCGGACTCGGCCGTCTGAAAGCCCCTGAACTTCCATTGCACAGAACAACAAAATCAGCAATGATAAACAGCTAATCCTGGGCAATGTATCAGCCAGATAAACGTGACAATGCCTTTACTACAGCGGTCACAGTCATCAGGCCCTCCTACTCTATAGGGATACTCACTCCACGGAGCAGAAACCTTCTTCAGAAGCTAACCGGTTCTCAGTTGGTAGTCAAGATATTCCCCGCATTTATGTGGCCCGAAGGTTTAGTACTGCATTTACAAGAGCCCGCCACCTGTCCCTATCCAAAGCCAGATCAATCCAGTCCGCGCACCCCATCCCACTTCCTGAAGATCCATCTTAATATTATCCTCCCATCTATGCCTGGGTCTTCCAAGTGGTCTCTTTTCTTCATGTTTCTCCACCAAACCTCATGTATACACCTCTCATCTCCCCCATACGTGCTACATGCCCCGACCATCTCATTCTTCTGGATTTCATCACCCGAATAATGTCTGGAAAGGAGAAAACACCATAAAGCTCCTCATACGTAGTTTTCTCCACTCCCCGGTTCCCTCGTCCCTTTTAGGCCCAAATATTCTCCTCGGCATCCTATTCTCAAAAACCCTCAGCCTACGTTCCTCCTTCAATGTAAGCTGCCAAATTTCACACCCATAAAAAACAGGCAATAGTATATAGCGTGCTCTACAGGGACATGGTCAGTAAACACACGCGTACTTCAAAACAACCATCTCGTTCTGCGAACCGTCCTGGAGATGATTTTGTACGGCTCAGCCGCAAGACAAAGCAACAGGTCAAGGGTCTTCCAGACAACAACCGGACGTGTTAATACGTCCTTGATACGTCACGTGCAAAATGTAGACATTGTCTTTTCTAAAACCCGATGCTGTTTTCGGCACTCAGAAGTAAACGAAGGGCTGACGTGCATCGGAAGAGCATCCAACAGTCTTGTTCCCTCACAAACCCGCCATGGAGAGGCCGCTACAAAACGAGATCTTCAAAATCACCATGGAAATTTACGACAGAGGTATGGGGAATGAGCGAAAGGCTCACAGGGATTCCGGACGAAACTTGGGGAAGGAGGGACATGACCTAAAGTATGTCTAGTAAGAAACGGACCCATGATCAGCAAGGTGAGAACCGGCAGGAAATTATGCTTCGACTGCAAGCGAAGTGACTTCTTGAATGTAATTTATTTCGCGGCGCATCCATCCCGCACCAATGTTTCTTAATCTACAGGACGAGGAAACTTCTTCGGCAATTACTTCGGAGTGATTAAAGAACTTGTCCCTCACAGCTTGGTCTATAATGTTTGAATCCTGTCAAAGTGTTAAATTACTTCATTGCTCCATTTATCTTAAAACTTCTGCCCAGAAGTTTGACCTTAAACTTGCTGCTGTTGCGCTAATGTTTAAACTTTTCGGGCTGAAAGTCTGCCTTCTGTTCTCCTCAAGACACCTGTTAACAATTCGCAGAGTCACCTTAACGTTGCTCGTGGAGTTCTTTGAATTTCTAATGACACTTTATCTCCACTGCCCGAATTTCCCACTCCACTTTGCCCTCCGCATTACCACCAGATGCAACTGGCCCCACATGTATCTCTATTTTTCAATGTCATCAGTACCTCCATGTATTTGTACACAATTTACGGACCCACAGGCTGCTTTTCTCCGCTCCCTAACACATTACGGCTCCTTCAAAAACGTACGGTCATTTTTCACGACACAATGACACGTCTGTAACCACGTGGCTTCGGTGCGGTTCCGGATGAAGGGTCCGCCAAGTATCTTTCACCTAGCTAGTGCTGGTAGCAGAGATATCCGTGGTTCGAAGCCGGCTGCTGGACTGCTGCGTCTCTCTCGCGTTCGGTGTTGCCTGAGCGCTGTTCCTGCCAGGTCACCTCACCATCAGGCTCTCTCGGCTTCGTTCGGTTGCCTTACCGTCACGCCTTCGTTTGCAACGTGGCCGCGACTGTTGTCCGCCGTCTCTATCAGGCATGCAGTGAAACCTTAATCTTCCACTCACTTCCCGGTTGAAAAGCGCCTCTTTTTTCGGCATTGCGGGCTCACGCTGAAAGATTCCCACTAGCCCCACACTCAAAAGTGTCACTTGTTTTCACTGTCACCGCCCTTTACCTCACCCCTTCATCATTCCTGTTCTTTTACGCTAGGACTGACCTCATATTGGGCTGTAGCAGGTCGGACCTACCTTAATTGGTAGCGCTACCCGCTTTAGCTAATGGATCAGTCTGGAGGGTCAACATGGGAACACCCACCGTCGAGACGAGCTCCACTCAGGATTATCAGGGAAGTGCTCGTGGGAATAGCTTCGACAGGCGCCCTGGCAGCCTTCGTAATAACAAGAGGGTGTTGTTATTCATTTAAGCCGATGGTATTTACTGGACCTTAACACATTTAGAGCTCATAACACTTCCAAGGTAGCTGTTACCAACACACTGCACTAATCTTCCGCATAAACGGCATCAATTTCTTATTAGCACCGAATTAATAACTGACACTTATACATGTACAGGGCGGGCGAAAAGTCACGCAATTAATTTCTTGAAAATCGATCTATTTGTCACAAAAGTAAGTAACAATAAGAAAGAAAACACGACACTACATTAACCACTCACAATATGACCGCGTTGCCTCTCTAACCTCACGGTTTATGCATAACGGTGAATACTTCCTTCAGTGATGTCCGAAATGCACAGCTGGATATTGTTCCAATTACTGCCATGTGTGCTCCTTGTATTTGTACTCACTTCTTGCATAAATCCCCAAAATGTACATCCAGTGGCGTTAGGACCTGAGCTCAAGGCCCACCAGTTTGCGGCGACAATGTGATCACCCAATAATCCGGACAGTCGAACTTCCTGCGCGTTCGGTGACAGTGTCTTGTTGCAGCCGGCTGTCTGTGTTGTGAAATTTGAATGACGTTCAGTTCGTAACTCATCTTTACAATGCTCTGATCTTGTGGTCCCCGTAAACAAGAAAGGTATCGACTGTGATTTCCAGGTGAGGCCTCCCAGTTGTGTTTTCAATAATTAATATATATATATATATATATATATATAAGCCTAACACACCCTTTATTATATAACATAATTAAAAGATCATATCAGCGACATGTGTCGGCTTCTTTATAAAGCCATCTTCAGGCTGCAACTCAAAATGCGTTTTTATATACAACTGAATATGTCCTTAAAATACAAGATCGCAACATTCAACTCCCACAACTGCTCAACCAAAGACTACGAACATAATCAAACACTATTTTAACATGTTTCCATTAACTTACGTTATTTCATAATTGTATTTCACATTTCTGTATCTCATTTTTATATCTCATTTTCTAGTGTAAACGAGATCTCGTATTTCAAGGACAACGCCAATTGTATATCAACAAAACGCCTTTTAAGTTGCAGTCTGATGGCTTTATAAAAAACCGCAACATGTCCTTAATACGATCTTTTAATTACATTTTATATAAGAAAGGTTGTGTTAGGATGAAAACTTGTACATATTTTATTAGGTACCGACTGTGTTCGGCCAGTAACACCACATCGCATCCACTCGTGATATAAGATGACGGTCATCCACGGACGGTGTGTGCAGTTCCCGCGCCCCAAACTCTGCTATTTTATCTATTAATGTATCCCATTAACGTGAAAGCATGTTTCGTAGACACATAAACGTCGGCAAATGCACCCCTACAGTTAATTTGTACTGCCGACTGTTGAAAGGCGGTTAGCGCGAGTCTGTCTCCAAATCACGCGACCTGCGTCTATTCAGCGCTGGTGCAAGCACCGTGACCATTACTCATGTTTGTGCTACGAATTCTGTTGACATGATTCTATTACAGCCATCAACTAATATTTAAATACGTATTGCCTGACTTTTCGATCGCACTATACTTCACTGCACTACTATCCTTTCACACATGGGGCACAAGCCGAAAGTTCGCGGATTCGATTCTCGATGATGACTGGAATTTTTCATTGACATGATCCTTCCTGCGGGGGTCGTGCGGTCGACTCAGCCTCTAACAGAAATGAGTTCCAGGAATATTTCCTGGGGGTGAAGGCGGCCGGTGTGTAGCGCTGACAACCTTACCAAGTGTCTTGAAACCTGGGTGCCTTAACCTCCTGGAACCCTCAGGGCCTGTCCAGGCCTGTAGAGGGATTGCTGTACCTTTACCTTACTTTCCTTTCACACACACACACACACACACACACGGTTTGTCATCTGCCGTTGTTATTGAAATGATTCGGTTTACTTAATACGTACGAATAATTAAGTCGAGCTATTAATTCACTGATCGCTTCCACTGCACTTGACACAGACGTCAAATGATCCTTAGGTTACCGGCGTGGAATTTGTATTAGTCACGGAAGATCCACGTCTGCACCACTTTGTAGCACCAACAAGTTCGAGCGTCTCGAGAGGGTGGAGGGGGGGGGGGGACGGCGGCGGCTGCGTCACGCAGTGGCTATCGCCTTCGTTCCCAATAATTCTTGATTGAAACCGAAGACCTGATTGGATGGTGCAGCCACAGCCTCGAACACCCTGTACCGTCAGTTAACAGACAGTTGTTTAAATTCATGACCATTTGCGGAATGAACTGGCGGTTCTTGCGCTAGTGACACAAAGCGTTTTGGGGTGGTTACCATCCAAGCACCACACACGTTACGGTCAACTATAACAGTGACAAGGTGGAGCCGGGCCGCCTGTCACCCACACAGATGCCAATTACAAACGCGAACTGTATGACCGACTGTCATGACAAGCCGCGGTGCCGGAGGTGTGCGAACTGATTCTCGAAGCCGAAATAACACAGCCGACATACAGGATTAAACATAATCAGTGACATAAAGGGCCACTTAATTGGGCATCGGCATAGGATAAAAGGGCTGGGATTTGAACTCGAACTGCTCTGTTACAAATATAATCCAACACCACGCCGATGGATACCTAATTACCCAAATGCAGTCAGCTGGAACAGACGTACATAACAGAACTGGCTTCAAACTGAGAATGAGTTAGGCTATATCATCTAACAATCATGGCCAACTGACATGAATGGACCGTAACCCATTACGTGACACAGCACAGACACTTCGTACATGAGATACGATTATATGAGGATCATGGTACAATTGTGTGCATACTGTTGAGTACGCTGCAGCAGTGTTGACACAAATATGCGGTACGGGGGATTCGAACCCAGCATCACGCAATTACGTCCGTTGTGATTACCACGCCGGACATACTTTCAGCTTAGCGCCGTAATGCCTATTTAATGTGGCTGCAATGCCAGATTCATCTCATCTGTATTGCATGACATAAGCACGAATTGTCTCCTCTTTCCTCGCTGTAGCGGACCTACCGGGCATGTGCCGGTGAAATACGACAGCAGCATTCAATCATACGTCAAGGCGACGTACAGCATTTTCTTCCCAAATCGTGACAGTATATGGGCCACCTAACATGGCGTTCAAATAGCTCAGAATATGTGGTGTCGAAGTACCGGATAAGACGACGAAGGAAGCCGCCGTCGCCTGACATAAGGCCCTATCCTCCCGTCTGCCTGAAGGACCAAACGTAAACAAAAATAAGAGACAACAGCGGGTTTCCGGTCTCATATTTCAAATCGTAATATCATGAACACGAAGCCGTCCTAAGAACTCGCTTCACACTGCAAAGGTTCGAGCCTGCCTATGGAGGTACATGTTGGAATTAAACACAGCTGTAACATTTTGCGGGGGGAAACAATGGCAATGGAAACAACTGGGCACACAAAAGGTAAAGGTAAAGAAATCACTATACAGGCCTGTTGCAGGCTGAGGGTTCCAGGAGGATGAGGCTCCCAGATTTCATTACCATCAGCTCATACATGTGCTACGGTTGTCAACACTACGCACCAGCCGCCTTTACCCCCAGGAAATATTCCTGGTACTCATTTCTGTTAGAGGCTGAGTCGACCCCAGGGCCACGATGCAACCGGAAGGATTATGTCAATGAAGAATTCTAGTGACACCATCGGGAATCGAACCCGCGACCTTCCGGATTGTAGTGCAGTTTCTAACATAACAGCGCCACCGTGTGCAGCTGGACATACATGGATGATATTAAAACTTCACGAAAGAAGAGGCGTGGGAATTTGCGGGATGGAAATGATCTGCCCAGGACTGGATGTAATGGCAGGCCTCAGTGAACGGGGTTCTTAACAGCAGATCAACAGCGACTGCATCGCACGATCGTATGCCGAAAAGGACAATTGCTTTTGGGGCTTGCGAGAACACTTCACCGACTGAGCTACAACAACACGTTATGATGGCACAGAGATGCACGCAATACTCGTGACGTGTTCAGTAACGTCATCAGACCACAGTCACTACGTCACGCAAATTCCCCGAATCGATTCTACTCACTTGTGGACGTCACAAAACATTCACGGATTTAAGGAAGGGTGGATCGTCCAACAGCGTGTCGCAGTAAAGTGATTACCATAGCAAATACGTGCGATTCCACGTATCACGTGGAATCGCACCAATATCTGGCGAACTGTAGACGCGGGCAGGCCGACGCGCGTCGGGTTTGCGCGTTTACAGAATGGTCCTGATAGACGCCTGATTTCAACACGTAGTGGTCACGGACGGACTGCTGCAGCACCACAAGGTCACACGATAGACATTCTGACGTCGTGTGTGTATATCAGTGCACCTCTGTAGGCACGCGTTCGGCTACTCTCAACACTGTCCTCAAATGCACAAAACATTCAACACACACTGGTGTGCTGACGGCTATCGCAGTCTTGGCTATAGAAACGCAGTGAGGTCAAACGTTCTTGAGGCAAGGCGTTTAAGTCTTAAGCATCTCGAATGAGACAGGCTCCGACTGTTGCACCTCTGCCCTACTGATTTACAGCGACATTGTCCTAGTGTCCATCGGATTTACAGTGACACTGACCTAGTGCCCAAGATTTATAGCGACACTGACCTAGTGCTCAATATTTACAGCGCAACTTCCTAAACGTCCGACTGCCTCAATGTTGTCTAATTCATCTGTGTTTTATACAAGACTGTTTGACGTAAACTCCTTGAGGGTAATCTGAAGAAGATTGAAACATGCTGCATTCTTAGTGGATTACGCGTTGAAGTGTACAGTTTAATACTTGTGCATTTGTTGGTATTAGCTACTAAATTATTAACAGTAAGTACAATGTAGCTGAATGACTAAGCACAGTCTCTTCTTCCAACGCAATCTTTGATATGAGTAGAAACTCGCCACACCAGATAGCAGCACTAGCAGATTTTAGCCACCTGTACTTAAATACACACACAGGCTAGCCACAAGGTAATTTCTCTCTCTCAGAATGATACAAAAACAAATTCGGGGTTTAGAACTTCACTCCTACATCAATCGATACATCATCTCTGAAAGTTTTTGTTCAAAACCAGCCGAATGAGTGCAGTCGCCGTTAGATGCCACCAATTTTGAAAATGGCAACCCCACAATAGGAGGTGGTGTGTCGCACGGCTGGCGAAGAAAAAGCCAGCAACACCTGTAACAATGTGGACCGTGTTCGGTCTCACTGCCAACGCAGACCACAAAAGTCAAAGCATCAGGCTAGCTATAACCTTCAGCTACACAAAATAACCGTCTCCAGAAACCTGATAACCATTTGCTAATGAAGCCGCACAAACTGGAACTGCTCCAGAAGCTGACAGCGTTTTTGAGTAAAACACTTAATTTCACAGGTAACGTGTAAAATACTTTATATAAATATTTAGTATAAAATTAATATAAAATAATATTGAATATACAGTATGTAATCATCGTTACAAAGATAAGCTGTGCTGCTCTGAAGCTGTCTGTAAAAGGCAGTTACCTGGCATAAAGCAGGGTTGCAAACACATCGCAAAAATATGCCGAATGCAATAAAACCTGTTCGCTGGATCCACGCAGACGAGACAAGGCAGTGAAAGGCCTACTGTGGCCGCCTTGCAACTCAAAAGAATTTGTATCACGACGGGACAGTGGGTCTGCAGCCCTACCAACTTTCCGCACGTGCTCACAATGTATGATAATCAAATCGGACGCACAGAACTGCACCACTACAGCACATGGAAAAGTAAAATTCGCAGAAGGACCCTTAGCAACACACAGACGTTTGCAGAAACATGGGCCAGTAAGACAATATTGTATTCATGATGTATTCTGGAGCGGCAGAGTAGGATTATTGAACCGAAAGGTCAACGAACACTGGGGTCAACCGAATTATTGGACAATGTCATTGTTGTTACTATCTTACGACACGACTGTGCACAGGGCGGCCTTTGTCTGAGCAGCCCAACTGACTGCCTGACTGACTCATTCATTCATTCATCCATTCACCCAGAGTCAAGTGTGAGCAGTTGGTGTAGCGAGACCGGTTTAGAGTTGTGCTCGATGTCTGTTTTTACCTACGTACAGTCGTAAGAGTGCAAGTTTGGTTAACCAGCTTACAGTCCAGGCGCTCTGAGTAGTACTTCAGGTATGCAAAGAGCATAAACATATCAAAATACCAAAATAATGTTAGCGATCGGGAATGTACCCGGATCAGGTAACTCTATGAACACCCATCAAACGTATCAACAAGCCAACGCGCAATGGCAACCAGTAATGAACAAACCTGCTACACCATATCCAATGTTACAACCTACGTCAGGCCAACAGGTGCCTACAAACTATTTTATTGCAACAATGCAACACCACATGATACCACCAATACATAACAAGCCAAGTGAAGATTACACTAGTCAGCAATTGCAAAAAAAATGACATCAACAAGCGAGTTAGAAGAAGAAGAAGAAGAAGAAGAAGAAGAAGAAGAAGAAATACAAAATAATAGCAAAAAATGAATGGCAAGTGATAAGACGCGCCAAAAGGAAGAAAATACACAGGACACGACATCCCTGAAACAAAAACAGAAACACATAGCCGATATGGCTTGTTAACAAATGAAACAAATGAAGATTCCATTGACGGAAATCCAAGTTCAACGAAAATCCAAAAACCTCCTCCAATATTCGTACATGGTGTTATCAACTACGGAGATATGATAAAACAAATACGAGACACAGCCGAAAATGAACAGTATTGCACAAAAAGTCTGGCAAACAATGATACTAAAATAAACTGCGTGACACCAGAATCATACAGAAAACTAGTTAGGTACTTCAAAGATAATAACATATTCTACCATACATATCAACTGAAAGAGGAAACAGCCTACAGAATTGCCATTAGATATTTACACCACTCAACAAATACTGAAGATATAAAACAGGAACTATTTGAACTAGGACACAATGTCCGAAACATAATAAATGCACAACACAAAACTACCAAGGAGCCGTTAAACTTGTTCTTTGTAGACTTAGAACCTGCAAAAAATAACAAGGAAATATATAACGTAAAAGCATCACAAAATAAAATCATACAAACACAGCCTCCTCGAGTAACCACCAGCAAATACCAATATATACCTAGAAACAACATACAACATACAACCTGGTGCTTACTCGCAACAACAAAGTTCCGCAGACGTAACACAAATCAGGCCGAAGACACAGCCATCACAGTAACCAATTTTTTGGGTGAATTTAAGGGATTATTGAATCAAGTGCTTCAACAAAACAGCACGATACTCAACATGCTTACGACGTTAATAAGATCAATTAAAATAGATAATTTTCTGAGAATAGCCCAATGGAATGCAAATGGTTTGCAAAGCCATAAAGAAGAAATACAATTATTCTGAAATCAAAACTGCACAGATATATTCCTAACCAGTGAAACACCTTTTACAAACAAAAATTACTTTAGCATACCAAGATACAAATTATACTACACCAATCACCCTGATGTCACAGCGCACGGAGGTACTGCGACACTGATAAAAGAAACAATCGAAAGCTATGAATTGTTAAAATACAAAGAAGACTCCATTCAGGCTACGTCAATAAAAGTGAAAGGATTTCCATATGAGATATCCATCACAGTCGTCTACTGTCCACCCCGACACAATCTTTCAAATGTTAGGACCAAAATTTATAGCCGGAGGCAATTTCAACAGCAAAACACTCTATGGGGCTCA
>Ga0123353_10005101_pt1 | contig 17153 bp, 30 predicted proteins | sample TergutLab28metaG_3_FD_92763 | JGI IMG/M metagenome (GOLD analysis project Ga0123353, IMG submission 92763) | Labiotermes labralis P3 segment gut microbial communities from Petit-Saut dam, French Guiana - Lab288 P3 | ecosystem: Host-associated > Arthropoda: Insects > Digestive system > Gut ...
AAAAATCCAATATCTTTTTTTTTTTTGCCTTTTTTTTGGAAAAAAAGGTAAACGTTAAAAAAGAAGGGGGGTTGACGAAAAACCCCCCCCTTTTTTCCCCCCCCCCCCCCCAAAAGGGGGGGGGGGGGGGGTAATTCCTCACCCGCCTTAGCTGTATAGCCTGCCTTCGCGCCGTTGGCGCGGGGGCTTATCTGCATCCCCGGGGGAGGCGCGAAATCACAAAAAATTCCCAGGGAATTGCCATTGACGAGAGGAAACATATGTACTATACTAAAACACAGGTAATCAATGGAAGGGGAATCAATGCGATGAAGGAGAACAATAAGCTTGATAGCCTAATAGCCTTAGCCGGTGAACTTTTGCCGGATTGTTTTGAGATCCTTATTGAGCTTGCCAAAGCTGTAGCATGTGAGCCTGCTCAATCAGTTTGTCCATTGCCACATCCGAAAAACCAGCAGTAGCTTCCTGCAACCTTTTAGCGCGTTCATTTACTTTGCTCCCTGTGTCTTCGGACGCGGGGAGCAAATCGCGCGCCGGGTTATCTGTCCATCCCATAATGTAAGCGGGGTTAGTTCCTAAGATTTCTGCCAGCTTAATCGCCGTAGTCCTTTTTATATCAATTTCGCCACTTTCATACCGTTGCACGGTTGCCTTGTTGACGCCAACATACTCGCCAACCTGTTCCAGCGTGAGCTCTCGCTGCTCTCGCAAAAGCCGAATCCGATCACCAATTTCCAAAGAGTAGCCCTCCTCTCTGTCGGGGTAAGCTAATAGTAACACAGCCATGAGCAAAAGTCAAGACGTAAAACGCAACTTTTTTTACAAAAGGTATTGACATTAGTGCAGTAACGTGGTAATATAGGGTTACGCAGAACGCAACAAGCGGAAGGAGGTGGTATAACGATGCCAGCTTTTACCTATCTGAGCAAGGCGATGTCGGCACGGCTAAAGGGCCTCTTAATTGGCGCAGGTCATACAACGGAAAGCTTTGCGCGACAGATGGGCCTTAGTCGCGCCACCCTTTCACACCGGATCAACGGGAAGTCGGACTTCACAAAAAGCGAAATGGAAGCCTTCGCGCGTATAGTGCAACAGGACCCCCAGCAGATTTTTTTTGCGCAAGAAGTTACGTAATACGCAACAATCCAACGCACGGGGAATCACCGCAGAAAGGAGGAACCCGAGATGCAGGCAAACCAAACCCACGCCCCCACTGAAGAACAGCTGAAGGCGTTGGTGGAAGCCGACGCCGTCCGCGCGCCGTACTCAAACCAGGGCGCGACAAGCGACCCGGTGACCGGCACCTACCGGCAGCGGTATTCTAATCAGCGGTACCGCCGCGCAACTGAAGCTCCTGTTCAAGCGCAAGGCGATACTTAGCGCCCTCAAGACCGTAATCGGCTATCGGGTGCGTCGAGGCTTTGTAAAAGTTCCAGGCGTCTAGCAGGGTCTCACGAGCCTCATCGCACGCCCCTTTGCTGAAAAGATGATCCAGGATTTCAAACACATTGTCGTCCGGGAAATCATCATCCCCCGCAACGTCCCTCGCAAGATCACCGATGGGCAAGTCCACTTTCTCGAAACAGGCAATCCAGTTTTTGAAGGTCCACGGGATGGAGGCCGGTAGGCCCCCGGTGTCCACGGTTGGTGCGTATTCCATGAGTAAGCCGCCTTCCATATTTTTGTAGATTATAACACGCCGCGCCGAACAAAGTCAACCCCGATCCGAAAGGAGCTAACCTCATGAGGCCGATGGGATCACCGCCGCCGCGCTCTGCTGAAATGGAGAGACAGCTTTCCGAAGCCTACAGGGTACGCGAAGAAGCCAAGCACAAGCCGCCCACGCCGTGGCAGACGGACGTGGACCAACTGGGTCCGGGGTGGGATTCGAGCGCAGCAGAACCCGCTGACCTTTGCTGCGACACCTGCGGCGCGCCCTACATACTATTCGGGGATCTCGAATTTGCGTTTGGGTGGTTTGAAGGCAGATTCACCTGGTGCAGAGACTGCTTGGAAAAACTGCTGGAACGTCCCGACTGAGATAGGAGGTGAAAGGTTTGAGCATCACCAACGGGCAATTCGCCGAGGCGGCGCGCATTCAGGGCGCAAACGAGATGATGATGGAGGCGCAGTCCACCAAGCCCATCTACGCCGTCTACTACACCAAGCGCAACGGCAAGCCGGACATCGGGCTGTTCCGCGACAAGGACCTGGCAAACGGGTTCGCGCAGGCGCGGCGGTCCATCACCCCGAAGCTGGACGTGAGGGTGTCCCGCATTCGCGTCCTCAGCGTCGAGATCGAGAAATGGCCCTGCGCCACCCTGTGACCACCCTGCGCAAAATACCAGAGAAAGGAGCGGCTACATGAACGGGATTATCATCACGGCGATCATCTGCGGTTCCCTCGTCATCCTCGCGCTACTACGCTTCATTGAGCGCCAGATCAAGCGCAAGCAGGGAATAACGGCGGCTGAGAACATCAAAGGCGTCGTCAGTGAATTCACCGCCGCGTTCAAGGACGACGACTAGGCTCGACAGCACCAACAACCCCGTCGTGCCGGGCAGCGGCAACTGCCCGGCGCAATACCGAACAGACAGGAGGTGAACCTTGCATGGCGACCTTTGCCGCTACGCTGAAAGCTCAAATGCAGGCCCAGGGCATTAACCAAACGCAACTGGCCGCCGCCATCGGTCTGTCAAAGTCGGCGGTCAGCCAACTGGTCAACGGCGTAACAAACCCCAGCAAGCCCACCCTGGAACTACTGGCCGCCGCCCTGGGCTGCACCGTCGGCGAACTAACCAGCGAAGAAGCCCCCGAAGCCACCCTTGACCTTGAGCGCGACGTGCCGGTGCCCGTGGCCGCAAAGCTGATCGGCAAGCCGGAAGAATTCGTGCGCAAGGCGCTGATCCAGGGCACCGCACCCTTCGGCTTCGCGGTCAAGGGAGAAGGGCGCTACTCCTTCAGCATCTCGCCGCACAAGCTCGCTGAGTACACCGGGAAGGGAGTGCTTGTATGACAGAAGCACAGATCGAAGCCCGGCTCGAACGCATGGTGAAGGACCGCGGCGGCCTTTGCTACAAGTGGGTAAGCCCCAACCTCCCTGGCGTCCCTGACCGCATCGTAGTCACCCCGGACGGGCGTACGATCTACATAGAGCTGAAGACCGAAGTTGGGCGCATCGCCAACATCCAGAAATGGGTACACAGCGAAATGCTCAAACGCCACGCCGACGTGCGTGTGCTGAAGGGACTGCAGGCCGTGAAGGACTTCGTGGCCGAAGTGCTACCCCCCCCGAAAAACAACCTGTTTAATTTGAAAGGAGCAACACCATGACCGACAAAAAAAACACCCCGGCGCAAACAAAAGAAATCACAATCACGCGTGAGAAATTTCGCGCAAAGACCATTAAGGTGATCACGTCCCAAAAGCACGCGGATAAGCTCGGGCCCCATGCGAGCCTTGTGCTCACGCTTATGGGCATAACCATCGCGCACGACCTGGAGGCGGCTTTCTTCCCGGAAGCAGATGAGCAAACGAGCCCCGAGACCGAAGCCTGAGAAAGGAACCACACCATGCTATTCATGAAACGGCTGCGCCTGCGGGCCGCCATCGCCGCAAACGACGACGTCCACGCATCCAGGGCCCTGAACGGCCTCACAGGGGCCTATCTCAGAGAAATAAAGTTTATCCCCCCCCCTAAGACAAGCGGCGAGGCGGCGGCCTGGTGGGCGGCACTGATGTGCTGCCAGGGCGCGCTGGCCCTATCGAACCCCGACGTCGAGCCCCTGGCGTGTGAAATATTCAACGCGATCGACGGCAAAGCAAAACGCCTGTGGGACGAAAGAACAAAAGGAGATACCACATGAAACCTCTGAAACATCCCTTGCGCGTCGCCGCAATCGCGCTTCTGATCGGCTTTCTTGGCCTGCTGTTCATCGAGGTGACATTCCATTGCTTGAATGCCCCGATTAAGCAGGACATCGCTGCGATAGAGCAGCGGATCGCTGAGGCGCGCGGAATTGCGCCCGTTGTCGAAGTGGAAGCCGTTGCGCTTGCCCCCTTCACACCGCTTGACGTGCCGTTAAGCCTCGACATCCAGCGTACCATCTATGGCTTATGTGAAGACACCGGCGTGCCCTTCGAGGTCATCATGGGCTTGGCTTATACGGAAAGCCATTTTCAACCGGATGTTGTCAGCAGGACGCGGGACCACGGAATGATGCAGATTAATGAGTGCAATCATCGCTGGCTGCGCGATAAGGGTATCACTGACTTTTATGATCCCGTCCAAAGCGTCCAAGCAGCCCTGTACATCTTGGGGCCGCTGTGGGAGAAGAACGGACCGCACGGCGCGCTGATGGCTTACCAATACGGCGAGGCCGGGGCGCGGGCGAAGGGATGGGCGAGCAGCCCACACAGCAGACAGGTGCTTGCTCAGGCGGCGGAATACGGATACAGTGCATTGTAGTTGGGAGGTGTTTAAATGATTGGAATTATCGTGACAGGTTTCTTTTCCTTTGGGATCATCCCGCTGCTTGCCGCGATGGGCTATGGAATTGAACTACTTGTCAACTTTTTTGCGTCAGCAGAATGGACATATTGGCAGTGTGTCGCGGTTGCGTTCGCCATCTGCGCATTACCAGTAATCCGTCTTGCGTTTCATTCGAGCAGAAGGACCGGCGAGTAAACACAAGCTCTTCCACAGCCACAGTCTATTATCAATGAAGGAGGTGAACCATGGACCCACTGGAACTACACGACTTGCCCGAACTGATCCAGGGCGAAATTCTTGAATGCGCCGCTACCACCGGCATTCAGATCGAAAAGATCATGCGCTGGATCAACACCGCCCGGGCGATCCGCGACGCCGAAGAAGTCGCGGGAGAATGAAACAGCCCCCGACACCGCCGCCGACCAAAGCACGATGTAGGGAGCCCACCACAACCGGGAGCGGTTGCTTCTACACATAGTTTATCACATCCACTCCCGGCTGTCAACAGCGAAAGGAGAATTTTTACATGCAAGACAAAATCACCCTAACCCCTGAGCAGCTGGCCGCGTGGAAGAACGACGCCGCGCGCAAGGAATGGCTGGCAGCGCACAGAACGTGGCCCCGGATCGATATAGCCCCGGCAATCGGCCTGGAATGGTTTTGCTACGAACTGCCGGACGGCATGCGGATTATCGCAATGTCCCAGCCGTGCAGCTATGCCACCAAAGGCCACTCCCAAAGGTATTCCTGGTGGTACAAGGGCAACAAGTATCCGAACGTCATGTGCGCGGTATCCGTATTCGAAATCTGCGACCGGCTGAAGGACTTGAAGACCAAAGCAGCGAAGGGAGGCACCGCATGAAGCGTAAAAAGAACCAGTGCCGCGTCTGCCGCTTTTTCAAGGACGTGTCCAAATCGGCCCCCTGGTGGCAGCGCGCGTGTCTGGAGTTTATCGCCAAAGCAGCCCGGGAGCACCCCGAGGCCCACGGCTATGCCCTGCTGGACTTCATGGAGGCCGATAAGGCCAAGCTCGACAAGCTGTGCAAGGGGGGGGGTAATACGGATCGCGATGTGCTTATGGCTCAGATCCGGGACGCCCTCAAGCAACTGGATGCCCGCGGCCAGGCCAGCGTGATCCGCTTTGCCGAAGCCATGAAGGACGGCACCGCCCCCAGCACCGCCGAAGAGTGGTACCAGCTCGAAGTGGAAAGAGGAAACCTACCATGACCACCGTCGCCCTCAACCTTAACCCCGCTGCGCGGGGTCAGGAAATCCACTGGGAAACCTGCCCCGCCTGTGGATGCCTGTTTGAATCGACAAAAAAAACAACCGAAAGGAGCCCCAACATGAAAGTCACATTCGACCTGACCGGCACCGAACCGGCAAAGGCGGCAATGTTCCTGCGGCTGGCCGCGGACTTCCTCGCCGCGCCGCCGATCGGCGCGCCGGAGCCGGAGAAAACCCCCGCGGCACCCACCGGGCCCAGCCCCAAGAAAGGCCCCGCCCCGAAAATCGACGCCGCGCCCGCCGCCGAAGAGGCCGCGGAAGCCGATGACGCCGACGGCGAGGACCTGTTCACGCTGAAGCCCGAAGAATTCAAGACGAAGATCCGCGAACGCTGCGTGGCCCTCAAGAAGGCCGGGAAGCGGCAGGCCATCCTCGACGCCTACGCCGCCCTAGAGGTGAACCACCTCGACAAGGTGAAGCCCGAGGACTACCCCAAGCTGTGGGAGGTGCTCAGCCGTGCCGGGTAAACACGCCAAGCTCAGCGCCAGCAGCGCGCACCGCTGGCTCGTCTGCACCGCCGCGCCCACCATCGAGGCCCAGTTCCCCGACACCACCAGCGAATACGCCGCCGAGGGCTCCCGGGCCCACTACCTGGCCGAACTCAGCGCACGGTACGCCCTCAAGGACATAACCCTCGCTGAATACAAGCGGCGGCTGAACGCCGAACCGGGGGACGACTGGCCGGAGGAAATGGCCGACGCGGCGCAAGCCTACAGCAACCTGATCCGCGCCCGGCGCAAGGAAGCCCTCAAGCGCTGCCCCGACCCCCTCGTCGTGCTCGAGCAGCGTGTGGACTTTTCCGACTGGGTGCCCCACGGTTTCGGCACCGCCGACTGCATGATCATTGCCGACGGCACGATGGAGGTCATCGACTTCAAGTACGGCAAGAACGTCAAGGTAGAGGCCGACGACAACCCGCAGATGATGCTCTACGCCCTGGGTGCCTACGCCGAATACAGCGACGTCTACCGCATCGACACCGTGCGCGTGACCGTCTTCCAGCCCCGCATGAGTGACGAGTCCAGCGTGCGAGAGATGCCCACCGATGACCTGCTGGCGTGGGCCGAAAACGTGCTGAAGCCCATAGCCCGGGAAGCCTACGACGGCCCCGGCGAGTTCCACCCGGGCGAAGACGTGTGCTTATTCTGCCGGGCAAAGGCCGAATGCAAGGCAAAGAACGCGTCACTGCTGGCCCTGCTCGACGACGAGGACGACGTGGAGCCCGCGCTGCTCAGCCCCGGCGAACTGGGCGACATCCTGCGCAAGGCCGCGGGGATGGAAAAGTGGCTCAAGGAGGTCAAGGAACGGGCGCAGGCGATGCTGCTCAGCGGCAAGCCGGTGCCTGGGTGGAAGATGGTAGAGGGCCGCAGCGACCGGGTGATCAAGGAACCGACGCAGGCCGCGGCGAAGCTCATCAAGGTGGGCTGCAACGAAAGCCTCGTCTGGCAGCCCCGCAAGCTGGAGACCCTCACGAACCTGACCAAACTTGTGAAGCCCCTGGGCCTGACGCTGGAGGGCGCACTGGGGGACCTCATCGAAAAGCCCGAAGGCAAACCCACCCTGGTGCCCGACAGCGACAAACGCGAACCCTTCCAGCCCGGGCAGCAGCTGCTCACCGCGCTGGACGAATAGTCCCAACAACACAAGCACTACACCAAATAATAAAAATCATGAAAAGAGGTACATCAATCATGGCAAACCCGACCCAACTGACCACCGGCAAAGTGCGCTTCAGTTACGCGCACGTGTTCGAGCGCTACAGCAACAACGGCGGCGAACCGAAGTTCAGTGTCACCATCCTCATCCCGAAGGGCGACAAGAAGACCATCGAGCGCCTGAAGGCCGCGGCGGCTGCCGCCCGGGTCGCCTTCAAGGAGAAGAACGGCAAGCCCCTGCCGCTGGAGAAGGAAGCGGCGATCCCCGGCCTGGGCACCGTCCACGACGGCGACGGCCTGCGCCCCGGCGGCGAGGAATTTGGCCCCGAGTGCAAGGGCTGCTACGTGCTCACGGCCACCAGCAAGAACCCGCCCAAAGTGGTGGACGCCGACAAGGACGAGATCATGGAGCGCACCGACTTCTACAGCGGCTGCTACGGCAAGGCCATCCTCAACGCCTTCGGCTACAAGCAGAGCGGCAACGCAGGCGTGAGCTTCGGCCTCATGGTGGTGCAGAAGCTGGAGGACGGCGAGCCCCTGGGCGGTGGCGTGGCCAACCTCGACGACCTCGATGACGACGAAGACGATCTCTATTGATGAAGGGGGGGGGGCCGACCGTGCGCACCATGAGTGTGGACATTGAGACGTACTCCCCCGTCTCTTTGAAAGACTGCGGCGTGTTCATTTATGCAGGAGATCCCGCCTTTGAGGTTCTCCTGTTCGCCTACGCCTTCGACGACGCCCCTGTGCAAGTGGTTGACCTGGCACAGGGGCAATCCCTCCCCGACGCGGCACTGGCGGCGTTGGTGGACCCGGAGATCATCAAGACGGCGTTCAACGCACAGTTTGAGAGGGTATGCCTGGGCGTCTGGCTGGGCATGGAGACGCTGGAAACACAATGGCAGTGTACGCAGATGCTGGCCCAGGAGCTGGGCCTGCCGGACCACCTGGAGGGCGCGGGCCAGGCCATGCACCTGCCGCAGGACGCACAGAAAGACGCCGCAGGCAAACGTCTGATTGACTATTTCTGTAGCCCCTGCAAGCCCACCAAAGTCAACGGGGGCCGCGACCGCAACCTGCCCATGCACGCCCCCGACCGCTGGGCCGACTTCGTGGAGTACAACCGACAGGACGTGGTGGCCGAACGGACCATCAGGGAGCGCCTGCTGAAGTACGCGGTGCCCAGCAGCGAGTACCGGCTGTGGGAGCTGGACCAGCGCATCAACGCCCGCGGCGTGCTGGTTGACACCGCCTTCGCCGCCAACGCCGACAGCTTCGACGACCGGGCGAAAGAACACAGCGCAAAGCGCTTTGCGGAACTGACCGGCGGGATCAACCCCAACTCCGTGCCGCAGATGAAGCGGTGGATCCACAGCACCTGCGGGGTGTCCGTGGACAGCCTGCGCAAGGAGATGCTGGAGGAAATCAGCGACGAGTGCGACAGCCCCCTGGTGGACGAGGTCCTGGAGCTGCGGGGCGACCTGACCAAAACCAGCACAAAGAAGTACGGCGCCATGCTGCGCTGGACCGGGGACGACCGCCGCGCCCGGGGGACATTCAAGTTTTACGGCGCGTCAACGGGCCGGTGGACCGGCAAGGGGATCCAACTGCAGAACCTCAAGCGGAACCTCATGCCCGAAAAAGACCTGGATATTGCCCGGCAGCTGGTGCGGGAAGGAGACTACGAGATGTTCGATCTACTGTTCCCGCTGACCGATACCCTGTCCCAGCTGCTGCGCACGGCGCTGATCCCGCGGCCCGGCACCCGGTTCATCGTGGCCGACTTCAGCAGCATCGAGGCCCGCGTGCTCGCCTGGTTCGCCGGGGAGAAGTGGCGCATGGACGTGTTCAACGGCGACGGCATGATCTACGAGCGCAGCGCCGAGCGCATGTTCAAGCTCCCGCCGGGCAGCGTCACCAAGCACAGCCCCATGCGTGCCCGCGGCAAGGTGGCCGAGCTGGCGCTGGGGTACGGCATGGGCCCGGAGAAATTTCGCACCAACGCCCGCCGCCAGTACCGCATCCGCTTTGCTGAGGAAGAAGCACAGGACATCGTCTCCCGCTGGCGCTCGGACAGCCCGGGCATCATGGCCCTGTGGCGGCGCATGGAGCCCGCAGCAAAGGAAGCCATCATAGACAAACGCCGCGGGCAGCTATCCCAGGGAGCTTACTACTACAAGGACGGCCCCATGCTGCGCCTGCAGCTCCCCAGCGGCAGAAGCGTCTGCTACGCCCGCCCCACCATCAAAGAGGGCAAGATTCACTTCGAGACGAAGGTGGGAAAGAACTGGGTGACCAACAACACCTGGTACGGCACTCTGGTGGAGAACCTGGTGCAAGCCACGGCCCGCGACTGCCTGGCCGCCGCCATGCTGGCGATCGACGCCGCGGGATACGAGATCGTGGCCCACGTGCACGACGAGGTGATCATCGAGGCCCCGCCGTCGGTGACGGTGGACGAGGTGTGCGAGATCATGGGGCGGGCGTTGCCCTGGGCCCCGGGACTGCCGCTGAGCGCCGCCGGGTTCGAGACTGATTATTACAAGAAGGATTGACTATGATTAATTTATTTCCGACCCGGTGCAATCTGTGCAGCGGGGCAGTTGAATACATATCCAACGCTAAAATTTACGGCAGGGAATATGGTAGCGGCAAGTGTTATCTTTGCACAAAGTGCGGCGCGTATGTCGGGACGCACAAGCCTCGGCCAAAGGAGGCCCTGGGGGTATTGGCAGACGAGCCGATGCGGGCCCTGAAGATTTCATGCCACGAATTGTTTGACGCACGGTGGCAGGGGAAGCCAAACGCGGCGGGCAAGAGAAGCGCCTTATACCGTTGGCTGGCAAACAAACTGGGCATTGACGTAAGCAACTGCCATTTCGGACACTTCGACCTTCCAACCCTGCAAAGGGCTCATACGATTTTACAGGAGGCAAGCAGCAATGAATAAGCCTAAAATCATCGCCATTGACTTCGACGGCACTCTGGCCGAAAACGCATGGCCGGACATCGGCGCGCCCATCCAGAGTGTGATCAACGCGCTCAAGGCCGAACAGGCTGCGGGGTGCAAGACCATCCTATGGACGAACCGCTGCGGTGAGGAGCTGGCTGCCGCCGTTACCTGGTGCCGCTTACACGACATTCACCTGGACGCGGTCAACGTAAACCTGCCCGAGATGATCGAGTTCTTCGGTGGCGATACCCGGAAAATCTTTGCCAACGAATACTGGGACGACCGGGCCCGGTTGATGCCTGAAAAGGTATGCCGGATAAGGTGGGAAGACCACAACCCCTATATGGACAACGCAAACGACTGCTGGGAACCTTATTGTGAAGAGTGTGACACCGAATTGCCAGACGACTGTAGCTACTGCCCCGGTTGCGGGGCGAGGGTTATAACTAAAGCAGAGGAGGACCACCGTGAGCGAGTGGAGGAAGGCCAGTAACGGCAAATACATAAAGAAACGCGTCCGGCAATGGTCCGGCGGCAAGGCGAGGTCCTGCCCCCAGCGGAAGCCCGCCAAACAGCCAAAGCCGAAATGGGCTGTTGTCAGCCCGGGACTGGCGGGGCCTGAATCATCAAGGGGGGGGGGGCTAACTGATCATGCCACACACCATCTACCTCCCCAACGGCGAAGTCGTCACCCTGCTCCCTGACGTGCAGGAAGCCTTTGGCAGGCTCATCCGTGAGAAGCTGGGCCCCGACGCCGCGGGGATATACGACATGCTGCTGGAGGATCTGACCGACAGGATCGACGACCTGAAAAGCGACCTGGCCGACGCAATAGATGACCGCAGGAAATACGTTGACTGCCCCAACTGCGGGGCATGTATAGACCTGGAGGACTGAAATGGCAAAAAAAATAATCCTCGACTTGTGCGGCGGCACGGGAGCGTGGAGCCGCCCATACCTTGAAGCGGGCTACTATGTACACGTGTTGACCCTGCCGCAATATGATGTCACGAACGTATATATGGGGCCCTCCAACTTACCTAGTTTCGACGGCGCGCAGATCATTGCTTTCCGAGGTACTGATCCAGAGATAGGCGACCTCGCTTTCCGGGCTGACCAGATCCACGGGATCCTCGCAGCCCCGCCCTGCACCGAATTCAGCAGGGCGAAGACCACCGCGCCGCGTGACTATGCTAAAGGCATGGAAACCGTGCGGGCCTGCCTGGAGATTATTTGGCACTGCCAGATCCACGGCAAGCTGGTGTTCTGGGCGCTAGAGAACCCCGACGGGTACCTGTACCGCTTCCTGGGTAGGCCGCCCTTCAAGTTTGAACAATGGCAGTTCGGTGGTGAGATTGAAAAGCCTACCTGCCTATGGGGAACGTTCAGGCCGCCGGTACCTACAGTGACAGAGAAACCGGCGATCGATAAATACGTCCAGCACAGCGAACGCAAGCGCGTGAATCACAACAGCAAGTTTTATGCCTGCCCGCCGATGCCGGAAGAGTACCGGGAATACCTGCAGCAGTTCCCCGATTACATGTCCCGGCGCGCAGCCGCCAGGGCAATCACCCCAGCAGGGTTTGCGCAGGCGTTTTTCAAAGCAAACCGATAATCGCCCGGCAAAAAAAAATAAGGTGGTAAACGCCTATGCAACACGATGGACAAATCGCCATAGCGACCGGCGACAGCCGGAAGTGCGTGAAATGGAAGAACCAGGCCATGACCTGGGCCGCTCTCGTGGAGCGGCTCAGGGAGCCCACCAGGACGCAGGAGACCGCCGCAGAGTACAAGTCCATGCCCAAGGCCCGCAAGGACGAACTAAAGGACGTGGGGGGCTTCGTGGGCGGCCAGCTGCGCGGCGGCAGGCGCAAGGCCGACGCGGTGATCAGCCGCAGCGTGCTGACACTGGACATTGACAGCGTGCCCGCCGGGGAAGACCCGTGGTTTGACATCGGCCTGCTGGACTGCGCCGCGGCGCTCTACAGCACCCACAGTCACACCGCTGACGCCCAGCGCCTGCGTGCGGTGTTCCTTCTCAGCCGCCCGGTGACGCCGGACGAGTACGGAGCGATCAGCCGCTGGGCCGCCCAGGAGATCGGCATTGATCGCTGCGACGACACCACGTATGAGCCCCACAGGCTCATGTACTGGCCTTCGGCGTCAAGGGACGCTGACTACCGCTTCGAGGTGCAGGACGCCCCGTGGCTCGACGTGGAGGCCGTGCTGGCCTCCTACGCCGACTGGCGGGATACATCCCAGTGGCCGACCAGCGCACGCCAGCGTGAGGTGATCCGCAAGCTGGCCAGCAAGCAGGGGGCCCCCGCGGAGAAGCCCGGGCTGATCGGTGCGTTCTGCAGGGCCTACAGCGTCAGCACGGCCATAGCCGCCTTTCTGCCGGAGGTGTATACCCCCTGCGGGGAGGACCGCTATACATACGCCCAGGGCAGCACCGTGGGCGGCCTGGTCCTCTACGACAACGACACCTTCGCCTACAGCCACCACGCGACGGACCCCTGCGGGGAACGCCTGGTGAACGCCTTCGATATGGTGCGCCTGCACCTATTCGGCGGCAAGGACGACAAGGCGCAGCCGGACACCCCGGTGAACAAGCTGCCCAGCTTCATGGCTATGTGCGACAAGGCAAGCAAAGACAAGGCCGTGTCCGCTGAGTTGCTCAAGGACGCCTTCGACGAGGACGAGGATGACGGCGACGCCCAGCAGTGGGGCAATCTGCTCAAGCGCGACAGTAAGGGCAACGTGGCCTCCACAGCGCCCAACGTGCAGGTAATCCTCCAGAACGACACCCGCGTGGCCGGGAAGTTTTACTACGACGAGTTCCGGTTGCGGCCTATCATCTGCGGGGATCTGCCGTGGTCACTGCTGGCCACGCGGGGCACCGACGTTTGGACGGACACCGACGACGCGGCGCTGCGGATATGGCTGGAGGACAAATATCACATTTCAAGCAAAGCAAAGATAGCCGACGCCCTGAAGTCCGTCATGTTCGAGAACAAGCGGCACCCGCTGCGGGAAGAACTGACGCGGCTGGGGAAGAAGTACAGCAACACCGGCGACGTGGAGCGCATGCTGTTCATGCTGGGCGCGCCGGATACCCCTTACGTCCGGGCCGTGGCCATCTGCTTCCTGGTGGGCCTCGTAGCGCGCATATTTGACCCCGGCTGCAAGCATGACCACATGCTGGTCCTCTATGGCCCCCAGGGCTGCGGCAAGTCCTCCTGGGCCGAATGGCTGGCAGGGCTGCAGTGGTTCAGCGACAGCCTCTACAGCATGGCGGGCAAGGATGCCTACGAACAGCTGTGGGGCAAGTGGCTGCTGGAGATCAGCGAAATGGCCGCCATGCGCCGCCAGGAGGTGGAACAGGTCAAGGCGTTTGTCAGCAAGCAGGTGGACAGCTTCAGGGCCGCCTATGCCGTGCGCTCGGAGGATCACCCGCGGCAATGCGCCTTCATCGGCACCACCAACGAGGCCAAGTTCCTCCATGACCAAACGGGCGGGCGGCGCTTTTGGCCCGTCACGGTGGATATGACGGGCATGGAGACCCTCGACAAGCGCACAGACGAGTACCGGGAGCTGCTGCTGTCGGAGGCCGTGCGGCTCTACTGGGCGGGCGTCAAGTGGTATCTGCCGCCTGCGCTGGAGGCAATGGCGCGCATCGAGCAGGAACGGCACACGGAGGAACTGAGCAAAAAAGACAGCATAGAGGAATGGCTGGAGCGGAAGCTGCCGGAAAACTGGGCGGCGCGTGACCTCGACGCCCGGCTGGAATTCTGGAACGGCACCGGCTTCGGAGACCCCGAGGAAGGCACCGTGGAGAGAGAAACGGTATGCCCGCGAGAGATCTGGATGGAGTGCTTCAACGGCACAAAAGCCTCATTTGTGCAGACGGTATCCCGCGAGATTACAGCCGTTATGCAGTCACTGCCAGGCTGGGAAAGGGACGAAAAGCAAAGCAGGTACCCGCAGTACGGGCAGCAACAGGTGTTTCGCAAGCGTCAAACACAGGCGTAAAACTGCCGTCAAAGCGGAAATCCGTTTGACAAAAAGAGCGTCAAACAGTCAAACTATATTTTTTGGGTTTGACAAGAAGGCTGACAGGCGAAAACCTTTGTGCATCAAGCGTTTTAACCCTCTTGTCAAACTGTCAAACTTAAAATAGATAAAAAGAAAAATATATAATTAGGTATATACAATTATATAAATGCGCACCTAATACGCCTAATCGCGTAGCCCGATACATGCGTGTGCGCGTGAGACTGACAAGGAGGACCCCATGAGAGAGACCACCATCGAGCGTTATCTGTGCCGCCGGGTGAAAGAGTTGGGCGGTAAAGCCTACAAGCTGCAGAGCCCCGGCAACGATGGGATGCCCGACCGGCTGTGCATCCTTCCCGGCGGCAAGGTGATCTTCGTGGAGACCAAAGCACCGAGGGAAACCCCCAGGCCCCTCCAGGTATGCAGGCACAAGGAGCTTCAGCGCCTGGGGTGCTTTGTCCGAATCGCGGACAGCAGGCAGCAGGTGGACAACATAATTTGGGAGTGGGGAGGCGAAACCGAATGAAATACAACCCTTACCCCTACCAGGCATATGCCGAACAGTTCGTGCTTGACCACCCCGCCGTCGGGCTGCTTTTGGATATGGGCCTCGGCAAGACGGTGATCACCCTGACCGCGATCTTCAAGCTGCTGTATGACTACTTTACCATCGACCGGGTGCTGGTGATCGCCCCGAAGTACCCGGCAACGGAGACCTGGCCGCGGGAAATTATGAAGTGGGACCACTTGCGGGGCCTGACCTACGCCGTGGCCGTCGGCGACACCAAAGAGCGCATCGCGGCGCTGCAGCAGGGGGCCGACATCACGATCGTCAACGTGGACGTGATCCCCTGGCTGGTGGACTACTACAAACGGCGCTGGCCCTTCGACTGTGTGGTCATCGACGAGCTGTCCCGGTTCAAGTCGATGAAGGTCTGGTGGAAGGCGCTGCGCCGGGTGCGCAAGTACATCACGCGCATCGTGGGCCTGACCGGCACCCCGGCCCCCAACGGCCTGATCGACCTGTGGCCGCAGATGTATCTCCTGGACGGCGGCGCGGCCCTGGGCCCCACAGTGACGAGGTACCGTGAGCAGTATTTCCGGGCAAGCAAGTACATCAACGGACGCCCGGTAGACTGGGTCCCGAAGCCCGACGCCGAAACCCAAATTTACAGTCGACTGGAAGGATTGTGTGTGAGCATGATGAGCGACGACTATCTGCAACTGCCCGAGCGCCTGGACGTGCGCCACGACATCGCCCTGCCGCCGGAGGCCCTGGCCAAGTACCGGCAGATGGAGCGCGACATGCTGCTGCCGTACATCATCGCCGACCGCGAGGGGCTGCATCAGACGGATCCCGCTTCGCCGGTGATGATCAACGGCACGCGGTACGACAGCCGGGACGGTTATATCAGCGCGGGCAGTGCGGGGATCCTGGCAAACAAGCTGCTGCAGATGACCGGCGGCACCGCCTACGACAGCGAGGGCCGCACTGCCTGGCTGCACGACGCCAAGCTGGACGCCCTGGAGGAACTGATCGCGGAAGCCAACGGGCAGCCGGTGCTTGTATTCTACGGCTACAAGCACGAGCTGGCGCGCATCAAGAAGCGCTTCCCCGCAGCGGTGGAGGTCCGGGAGCCCGGGGCGGTGGAACGGTGGAACCGCGGCGATATTCCAGTCATGCTGGCCCATCCCGCCAGCGCCGGGCACGGGCTGAACCTGCAGGAGGGCGGCCACATCGCCGTATGGTACAGCCTGCCGTGGTCCCTAGAGCTGTACCAGCAGGCGAACAAGCGCCTGCACCGCATGGGGCAGAGGTCCACGGTGCTGATCCACCACCTGGTGGCCGCGGGCACCATCGACGAGCGCGTGCTGGAAGTTTTGTCCGGCAAGGCCGAAACACAATACGGGCTGCTATCAGCCCTGAAAGCGAGAATGGAGAATATGCGTGAAACACAGAATTAGCCCTTGCGTGACCTGCGGCCCCCTTTCTTTGGGCTTATGCATCGGTGGCCGTGGCGAAGACGATAAAGCGCTTGGTGCGCGGGTAGTGTGCCACTGTTGTGGGCACAGCGGGATAGACTGGAACCCGGCGCATTGGAAAGACGCACGGCGGCGCGCCATCCATTCATGGAACCGGGAAATGCGATCCCGGAAGCTGCGTCAGTGGGTTTCCCGGCACCCGCGCATAAATCACTGCTATTTGCTGAAGTGGCTGTATGTGCAGTTTTGCCGCGTTGACTGGTGGGTGCGGGATTTCGTGTGTGAATGGCAGTGGCGGCTTTCGCAGGAACACCGCAGGGAAAGGAGAAACCGGGAATGACCGAACAAAAAAAACCGATGACAGACACAGGCGCAAAGCGTCTTTGCGCTGAAATCCTGCGGCGCGCTGTGACCGATGTACAGCAGAACTACTACCCCGAGAAGGCGATGAGCTTTCTGAGAAGCAGCTGGGCCGGGATGATGTTTGAACTGCTGGAGATAGATCAGCGAATGGCCTGTGCCGAACTGGCGGACAAATAAAACGACGACGGAGGGTGCTTTATGATTACCACGGCAAAAGAGTTCCTGCAGCAATACCTGAAATCAGAGTTTCGGCTGAAGCAGTTGGAAGATCAGCTGTATACCCTGCGGATGAAGATGGAGGGTTGCGGCTCCGGCGCGAGCGCTTCCGGCCCCGTGCAGGGTTCCCCGCAGGCCGACAGGCTG
>Ga0123353_10005102_pt1 | contig 17152 bp, 12 predicted proteins | sample TergutLab28metaG_3_FD_92763 | JGI IMG/M metagenome (GOLD analysis project Ga0123353, IMG submission 92763) | Labiotermes labralis P3 segment gut microbial communities from Petit-Saut dam, French Guiana - Lab288 P3 | ecosystem: Host-associated > Arthropoda: Insects > Digestive system > Gut ...
ATATTTTCATATATTATGACTAAGGTCCATTGATAGAAACTGTGGTCCATTCATTGGACCCTACTGCCATGAACAGACCATTTGCCGAATCCAATGAAATACTTTTTTTCAGAGAGTTGGTGAAGAGTCAGATTTTTTAAATTTTGTTGAACCGTTGAGGAGAGCATAAGGTACACAGAACAATATTTTATGATTTTTTATTCCCAATAAGATCTCCAAAATTGCCAAAAATCCTTAACTGGTCCATCAAAGGCAACCTTACCCTACATTTGTCATTAATTTGATTTCATGATTGTTATGATATAAATATAAATGTTTTCTAAAGTATTCATTGAGCCTCTGTTTTTTTCTATTTGAAGAATTTCCATAATCCCTGCAGGACCAATGGAATGTCCATGGCCAAGTAGATGTTCGGCGATTCTTGATTTTCCATTAGATTACTTGAAATCCTAAACATGTTCTTCATATCTTATTATAAGAGATCTACCAGTTCGTCCAACATGTTGTATATTACAGTCAGGGCAAGTTAAATCATAACTGCTGCATTTATTAAATTTATCACTGTTATTTTCATTCATATTTTATAATCTTTCTGTTGTATTATTGATTTTGTAAGGATTAAAGTTTTTAAACTGTTTGGTACTGTACTTGGTCTGTTTCTCAGCATGTAAATTTTGTGCAATGTGGCGGGGGTTTATATTGTTTACTTTTTACTTTGTTTGCCTTTGAATTTCATTATTCAAATTTGTAATATTATATATTGTTATTAACAGTATCTTTTATTGTTTTAAGTCTTTCTTTTCCCCAAATGTGTTGTGAGTTCTCCATATTTCCAACCATATTATCTGTTTTCTTGTGCTTGTGATGGTGTTAACTTATAATTAGATATGACAAAAGAACTGGAGTATATAGCACAATACAGCTGTCTGGGTTGTACAGTGTTCCTTTTATCATGCCCCAGAGCACAGCAGATGTCATAGACTGTCCTGGTAGATGCATGCTTTTTGTGTAATGAAGTTGCTCAAAAAAAAAAATGGATGTTTGGGCTGAAGATGATATAAGAGATGTCGAAACATGTCAAAAAGTAGTTTTTGCATGACAGTAAAATTTCTTACTTGCTTTAACATAACACACACTGTAAGGATGTGTGAGTGTAGAATGTGGTTCATCATGATGGCTGGCACATTTTGTTTATAGTAAAGGTAAGGTTTTGCTGGCGCACACTGTGAGGGCACACGTGGGATATGAAGTATAGCTCCATGCATTCGTAACCTTGGTACTAGGTGGATGTGAGTGGCTACTGTCATGACCTGGCCACTTTACCTTTAGGTAAGAGCTCCCAGTACCCATTGAATAGGAGTCTAGTTGGATCCCAGAGTTGGTTTGAATCCTTTGGAGAGAGAGTCACCTCTCTTATCCCTGCCTGCAGTATAACCACAATTCCCCTGTCACAAACATTGTAGCGTAGTCGCTATACTGATGGAACTATCTCAGCAGCTTTGTTATACTTTCTTTATATGTACTTTAAAAGTTGTTAAACATTAATGCATTCAGGTGATGTCTTTTGAATGTCATATTTTCTGTTGTCTTGATGTAATTTCTAGCAAGAAAATATATGGTGCATTATTTTTGGTATTGTCGTAAGCCTTGCATTACAGGATTTTAATTTGAGCATGAAAATTTTCCACATGGTTCAAGATTGACTGTGGATCCACATTCTTGTCCTTTATTATTGTACATTTTGGATCACCTCCAGTAATACTAATACTCAACAGGATTGTTCTGTCACTGTTGGACATTCTGTAATCAGTGTTTTTTTGTGTTTCCTACCTGTCAGGATGGTGATCTGCAATAGGTGATTTCTGACATTAGTCCTTTGTGCATATCCTATCTCAAAAGTGACATAAGGACTAAAGCTGCCTTGTAGTAACAAGTGAGGTAGCAATTGCTGTGTCATTGTGTCGAAGTGTGTTCTCTTACCTCTATGCCTACACCACTGATTGGACTTAACCAGCTCTTACTCAGTGAGTAAAAGTAGCTGGGGTGTGAAGGTGACCACTTAACTTCATCCTAGCATTGACATTAAGAATGTATGAAACCATATCTCTGCTTCTCAATTTTGCCATGGTACTCCAGCAGAGGGAGAGTTCTTACATTTTACTTTATTGCAGTTGGTGGTAATTGACAGGATGCTTATTTCATGTTGCTGCTGTCATGATTCAGTGTGCACCACAGCCTTGTATTCCTCTGAGATTTAATGTTTTTCACAGCTGGGCTTCTGGGATATGACACTGCATCTTGAGGCATGTGAATGCATGTGATTCCTGGTGTTACTTTGAAACATCGAGAATCATTTGCCCAGCAGCGCGGCACACATCTCAAGAGACGAGGATCCTCATATATCTGTTTAATTTTCCGTTCATTATCACTGTGTCATCAGTCACCATCTTCATGCAATTTAGCACAGAGATTTTCTTTATTGACATGTGGAAACAGCTGTTTCAGATATGTTGTATTGTGAACTGTTTTCTGTACTAATTTTGTAACAGTTAAGTGCTTCCTTCTTGTTTAGATGTGAAGGATGAAGCATATAAAGTTCATTGTAGACTCTCTTTGTTTCAGGTTTTAGAGTAGTGTGTGCACGGGCATTCTCAATGGCATCCGAGAAGTTGGCAAATATCCTAGAAGTGGAAATTGATTCTGATGGCACATTCAAGTATGTTTTGATTAAAGTGTATGGTGCAAAGGGCTCTACTTCTCCAGATGAGGTCAAGACCATTGTGCGTGGCTTCAAGTGGGGTGAATATCACGGTAAGAAACAAAACACTGTTTTCTATCAAGTTTTTGTTTCTTTGACTGCTTGGTTATTAGTCAGTGGAAGTGTGTTATGACCTTTGTGATCTTAACTTTGTTCCAGTAAGAAGTTCTGTTTGTGACTTATTTAACCAGTCTATGCCAACTCCAGGTGTTATGTTTGAAATCCTTGGGTGGAAATTAATCTGACAGGCAGATAAAGTAAATCTTGTGGAAGCAGAAAGAAAGTAAAGTACATTTTTGAACTGGTGTTCAGTTTGTGCAGGAGAGAGTCTGAAATTTTAGGACTTCCAAGACCTTGTAAATCCCTTGCATCAGGACTGGACAAATTTCAGGTGCCAAGTCAGCATGGCACCTAAATGATATGTCATTGCCCTCAAATTTTGGAAGGATGTATTTTAAATGAAGGGTTGTTTTTATTTGAAAATCCTAGTACACTATGGGATTTATTACTAAAGTGCTTTTTCTTCATCATGAAACAAATGATGTAGCTACCAAAATCAGTTTTATGTAATGTCAGAATGTGTGGAAGGAATTATTAATCATCTTTCCTATGATTTTCATTGAAGACTGAGCCTAAGATGAAAGGATCTTGACTCCAGGAGTGACTGGCCCTTGTACTTCTAAAGTTCATTTCATTTATATTTTAGTATTGTGTAATATGTTTTAATATGAAACTTTTTATTTCATTGTATTTCTAAGGAATTGTTTAATTGTATTTTGTATGCCTTTCACAGTATTTTTGGTAAAAAGAATCTGCAGAAGGTGGTATCAGTCCTCACCATGTATGAGCAGCTTGTTTAGTAGAAACCTTATCAGCAACAGCAGTAGTGGCAGGTTTAAGTTTGTTAGTTGTTACAACAGAAGAAAAAATAAATCTATGTCATACATGTTTTAGCTGGTGCCAAAATTCCAAGAAAATTTATCATGCCCTATATTTTACTGTGTCACCAAGTTTTTAACAACTTTAAATAATTACGGACCAAACTGTACTTTTATATCGGGAAATTTTTGTGTGAATTCCTTCTGATGCTTTGAAATTACTTTATGGACACTAAGAATTATTTAGCAAAACAGATGTTAATTTTGATGATTAATTCAATATCAGAACAGGGTGCTAATTGCTAAAGGTGATGCACATTATCTCTTAAAAGACAGGATTCTGTTAGTTGTTCAAGTGAGTTTAACTTGAGATGTATTTTGGATTACCATTTGAAGATGTGTTTAAAATTCATAGCATGCCTTTGGGATTACTGTAAACTGTCTGTTGTTACAGCAGCTTCTAGGTATCTGTCGAAGCTTAAATTTAAAACTGTGTTTCCTTTTATATAACCTGCATTTGCAAAAGTATATAGAAATATTGTCCACACTGGGCCCAGTGAGTATCAGCTTTTTATTTATGAAAAGGGGGAATTTCCATTAGGAATGTAAGTGAAGAAATTAAACCAATTAATCCTTCATATAAATGAATATAGAGTCATCAGATTATTGATCCTATTTAAGTGAGATAAGTTATAGTGACATAGTTTTCCCCATGCCTAATTGAGCACTGTGCCATGAAGATGTACACATTCTTAACCATGGCACTAGGTGGAGGTGAGTGGTGAGCTTCATGCCCCAAAGGAAACTGCTTTTTGTACACACTGGGTGGGATTTTCCCCATGCCTAATTGAGCACTGTGCCGTGAAGATGTACACATTCTTAACCATGGCACTAGGTGGAGGTGAGTGGTGAGCTTCATGCCCCTAAGGAAATTGTTTTTTGTACACACTGGGTGGGAAGCTCAGTGAACCCCATAGACACTCTAGTTGCACTGGACAATGGAGAAATCTGTTGGCTGTACCTGAAATCTGACTGTGAGTCCACAGTTGTCCAGCTCCTAGCAAAGTTGCTGTACCAAATAAACTGCTGCAGCTTCTGTGAGAGGGTTATTGTTTCTATATATAAAGCTGCATTTTGCCATGATCCAAGAAGACATCTTTCTTACCAATGGCATGTGTTGTAGTAGCTTTATTGTACAGTACTCGTGTATTCAGACTTGGACAGCAGTGGTTGCCACTTAAATGCATTGGGAAAAATTCTCTGAAGTGAAGGGGTTATGTGTGATTTGAGGTTGTAGATTATTGTGTTCTGAGGCATCATGCCATGTACTCTGATAGACAGGTGCCGATGTTTCAGAGCAGACTGCTGCTTGAATCATTAGGGTAGAAGATGGCAGCAGTAGATTCCTCTGAAATGTCAGTGCTTGTCTATCAGACTACATGGCATTGCATCTCAGTAGACCATAACCTGTACAGTTATAATGAATTATGTAGTATGATATTCTGATCACCATTATTTAAAAAAGTAATATCAGTATTATTTTGTTTGCATTAATCAATGTTACCTGTTCTTAATACCAGCAATTGCTACATCAGATTTAGACATGAGACATGTAGACAAATAAGCCTATAAAAAAATGTTGGAATTGAAAAAGACCAACAAATTGCTATACAGTTTGTTGCTCATTAAACACTACAGAAAACCCTATACTCTTTTAAGTGATAATTTAAATAACTGAGAGCCCTGGAATTACACAGACATGGGACATTTTATCTTGTGCCCCAATATCTGGCATCTTAGCACCTGGAACACTCCAAAAACTGGCTGTGATCCAGAACAAATATGTCTCAAACTAACACTAAGGAATTTCAGTCCCACCACTTCTTTACTGAATATTCCTGATGATTTCTCCTGAGTTGGGGCCTTATAGTTGATGTTTATCTTCATTTTGAAAGCAGAACAATTCTTTTTGTAATATGTAATTGTAATTTTTTCTATATATTGAGGTATGGTGCGCCAAATTAAAGATAAATACATTTTCCATCCAATGCCAAATTCTGGATGAAAGATCCCACACCTATATTTGGAAAACTTACACATCTGTTTCTTAATTTTAAGTGGCAAATTTATTTTCATTATTCATAAAAATGTGACTTTCGATCTTTTATTTTTTTAACAGGACAGTTCATAGAGTTTTTGTCAGTCCATCATATACAGCCAGGACAACACTTATTTCTGATCATAAGACACTATTGTTGGGTTATTACATCATTTGATTTTACATACTGCAAAATATAATGTTAAAGAGTTTTTTAGGTTGCTTCCATCACTAGTTTTTGGGGATGCTTGAAATCAGTATTCTGTGACATCGAATTCCAAATTGTGAACTTGTGCAAGTAAAAGTAAAGAAATTCACCACATTTGTAGTTCTTTATTTGTAAAAATACACTGCATGCTTAATTGACAGATTTACCAACAGGATGTACACAAATTTTACCTATAGTAGTCCAAATGTACCAAATTACATCACACCAAAATGAAGTCCATAAATGGAATTTACAGTTTTATATATATTTATAATGATACAGTTTTCTATGCATGAAACATGAATCTTCAGATTCAGTTTTTGGAATCTTAGCTGCTTACACCATTGCCATTTAATTAAAATGAAAGCCTCTGTGTACAGTTTGAGATATGGATGGTGGCTTATGTCGAAGACAGGACATCCATTGAATAACTGATGAGGCTTCCAGTCAGTTCTTTTCTACCCTTAGTGAGACAAGTCCTTTACTTCCAGTCTTGCCTGGCGATTGTTGCATGATACTCATTTTAAGAGTTAGGCATTGCTGCCTTCAGCTGTGTGACAGTATCATCTTCGTTTGGCTCTAGGTAAGATACAGTCAGTCTGCTGTTGGAATTCAATTCTGCTTTATGTTTGTCCCTTCCAGGAATATTTAATTCCTGTTTTACTGTGTATTAGAAGTCCAGGAAGGTTTGTGTGCATGAAGATTGAAGAGAGTGTCAAATCTTTGTGCAGAATAAGGACCTACAAACAGTATTTCAGGTGGTTAGATTGAAGCCGAATATTGTCTGAATTTTTTTACAGCTGTTTTAAAATTGTTGTGATATAGGCCTACATCACGTTTCCCTGTTTTCAAATTGTAACTACTTTAGCACAAGTGATACTGGCTATAAGATTAACCATTTGTGTGATAATTCTTTACACTTTTTGAGTATTTATTTCATCCTAAAATTAATTTGTTATTTGCTTGCATGTGAGTGCATAGCTGCTGTCTTTGTTCTGTAAAAGAGATGATTTTCATTACCTTACTCATATGTTTCTGTTCTTGATTTATGTTATCATGACTTTTGAGATTTGAGGTGTTGTATACATGACAGTGGGATGGATGGAATACTGTGTAATTTGGTGGATATGCACGGGCATATCAGAGTGACTTCCTGTCTCTATAATCATGGTAGATCTGCGCTGATGGTGGAGGCAGCAGGTTTTTCTGAAACATATATGTATATACATATACGTTTACTAGGCCACATTCCACCACATTTCAAAATGCAATAATGTCTGTGTTATTTGTTCTTAATTCCACACTGGAAGTTTTTGTACAATCATACAGTTTGTTTCCACAATCAGAAGAGCTTTTTCCATTGTCATAATGCAATTTATATGAAGTGGTTTACTCTGAAAGTCCACACTAAATGCTGGCAATATTACTTTCCATAACACATGCAGTAAATCCTAAGCGCAATTCATCTGCATCATGGTCAACCATGTTTTGTCAGTCATGATGAGAGTTAGTATGGCACTAACTGAATAAAGTCATCTGAGAGATGCATTCTGGCCATGTCACTGCGTGACATTGCTATTAAAAGAAACCAGTTCTTCATCAAAACCATTTCATATGTACTTAACTCAAAAGACATTTTCAGCATTTGCAGAAACTTGTAAACAGACAGCAGTGAATAATCCCTCAAATTGTTTTATGTATAGTAAGTTTTCAGTAACATCCCACATAACTTCAGTGGTTTGGCATCATCTAGGATTATTTGTAATTGGTTTATGTGTGTCACTTGGGCTTCTTGTACCAGACACTTGGGAAAAGATCTCACAGTAAATTATATTGAAACACAAACCATCACATATGATGGTCTTGGCTTTAAAGTCAGAGTATGGAATGGTGTAACTGATTTTATCACTGAAATGGAACTTTAATTGGCAGATTTGAGAAAAATAACTCAATAATTACCTGTATCAAATGGCTGCAAAAGTGATATGTCAGTCTGTAACACCCATACACTGAATTTTCTTTACTGATAAAAACGTTTACATTGCCTTTTTGTATAAGAATGTCTGCCACTGTGTAGAAGAGCAATCCAAAAAGTAAGGTTCACTATTTTATTTCTGGTGAAAGGTTTCCTGAGTTTAGTTGGCAGTCATGGCTTCAGTTAGTACATACTTTCACCACCACACAACATCAGCAGGAAAGTTTTTTGCATTTGGGTTCCCCATTAACTGACTGACAAACACAAAAAGACACCCTTTGAGTCATTCATGATGCTTCCTCAGTGTTACAAAAGGCATGGTGAAGCATTCTTAAGCAGAATGTAAGATGAGTCTTGGTTCTTCCACAACACCCCAGAGAGCAAGGTTGAATCGATGACCTGGAAGCACCCTCACTCACCAGTCAAAAAGAAGTTCAAGACAGTTCAGTTTTCTGGAAAAGTGATGGCTACGTATTTTCTTTGTTGTTTGTGGACTTCTTCTGGTTGATTTGACACCTCTTAGTTCAACAATAAATGCAGCTGCTTATCAGGAAACTCTGAAGAGACTCAAGGAGGCTAACTGGCAAAAGAGACCAGGATCTAGACCAAAGGAGTTCTTGTTTTGCAATACAGTGCTCAACCTCACAGTGCTGCTGCAACCATGAATTTTTTTAACTCATGAGGGTGGGAGGTTTTTCCACATCCACCAAGCAGTCCTGATTTGCTCTTTCAGACTTCCGTCTGTTCCCAGAGATGAAAAAACACTTCCAAGGTCAGCGTTTCCACTCCACTAAATATGTTCAAAATGAAGTCAAGAACTGGTTATGTGGCTAGTACACCTTTTTGTATATGAAGAACTTGACAAATTGATATGTCACTATGATACGTATCTAAATAGTCTTTGTGACTGTGTGGGGTAGTAAAGCTAATATGAGACTGTATTTGAGCCCCATTAATTACTCTATGTTGTTATTTTATGTAAATAAAAAATAGGAAACCTTACTTTTTGAACTACCTATGTATGTGGTGTAACGAACACTGTGGCAGAATTGAGAAGTTAATTTTGGTGTTTATGACACCATCAGTTGTTAAGATTGTGTAGCATTGGTAATGAATGAATGAATGGAGTATGGAACTTAGCAGAATGATAGTGACTAGGTGAAAGCTGAAGTACTGTTGTGATAAACATGTGCCTATGTTACTCTGTCCACTGCACATCACATGGCCTGGCCTGGGATTGAACACCAGCTTCCACAGTGAGAGGCCAGCATTTCAGTTTGTCATAAGAGGCTGTCTGTCATTTCACCCATATGTTTCCACTCACTTTTATGTGCTGTATAATACTTGTGGATTTAGCAGAGGTGTATTAAAATATATATATAAAATCAGTTTGTTGGCATCCTTTTTAACTGCCATACTTTATGCTCTGGTGAAATATAAATTTTCAAAGGGTCTGTTTTGTGGTCTAGTAGAAGGTAAAACTGGCCCTATGCTTAGACATCATACTGTGAAGATATGTCAGGGCATGAAATTTAAAACTTCCTTATTTTTATTCCCTGAGTCCCTTGAAGAGTTTGCATTATGAGATATGTAGCTGGACATCAAAGCCGGTCTGTATGTGATGGAAACAGATGTTCCCAACTCTTCCACAAATGAAACCCAGATGGAGCCCATTACACAGTTGTTTTTATTCGGTGACCTAAGTGAAGTCTGTTGTGGTCAGTTGGCTGTTATGTGTAACTTGACACAAATTCCCATTTACCAAAAATAATGAAATCAGCTGTAAGTCTCAGGACATTGTTGTGACATGTGTTGCCAGTTTTACATCGTCACTTGTTTCCTTTGGTTGTGAAGCAACACAACACTCTTCGAACTATCAGTTTGTTGTTGTTATTGTTGTTGGTACTGTTGTTACTAAGGCGGCTTTCAGGAGTCTCATTGCACCTGTCCCTTCTGTTGGTCACACTGGCTAAGTCGCAGGTTTGAGCATCACCACTCGACGTCCACTCACTGTTCTCCAACTCTCAGGTCGGCCCCTCATCGCATTTCAGGATCACATCTTCATCCTCTCTCGTGTTGGTCTTGTGCTTTGTGTCTGTAGATGGGCTTGCTTCTTTTACCTGGTGTGACTGTGGTGGGGACAGGGACAAGGACTCATTAAGTTCCAGCGTTGAAGTCGAGTGCATTAGAGTGAACGGTAGTTTTAATGCTAGCTGTCCACCCATGGCACCAACCAGAAGTTTCACTTTAACATAATAAGAGACATAGATGGCAAACACATTCCGGTCTTCAGGTGAACTGGACGTACATGTGATCGTCGACGCCAGAGTTGCACCTGCTCTACTGAATGAGTCTTCAAGTGCTATCCAGTTCTTGGTGGCGCCCTTAGCTGGATGCAGAGTGTACGTGCGGCTTAGCGATGACCCTGGTCCTAAGGGGCACTCCTCTCGACTTGTGATTATTGCCACCACATTCTTGAACTTCCCATTCGAAAACATGCAGACGTCGACATGTTGCACCACAAACACCTAGGGAGAAGGCATGAAGTAATATTCGTCACGTAACGTGGAAAATGAGCTCACAACAGGGAGGTCGTGTATGTGCATGTTTTACCTCTGAAGTAATTAATTGATTTTCAGATGGACAGTGATGACCCTCTTTAAAAATTGTGTGTTGCATATAATTTCGGTGTGTAGTCTGTGTTTAAATGAAGTCTAAATTGAACACCACAAAGTGTATCAGCAAAGCCATTTGCATGAGCAGTTACGTATATGGCGTAAAATACAAGTCTTATGAAAATGCAAGGCCTGTTTTGAAGAACATATTCAGTATGGCGATATTAACAATATGCAAAGCAGTCTGCAGTGCACTTGAAGCATCTTTGTGCGCACTGTGATGTAACTGACCGTCTCTAGTAGCTCACCTTAATCCTGCGGACGGTCTTACTGCTGTTGTTATGCACGGCCGTGTTCACCAGGATCGGTTCCCCGTGACTGTAGACAGCCTTGTCCAAGGACGCCTCTAATTCAACTCGCCCGTCGCTTAGTAAAAAAGGTTTCTCCACGGCTGCGTGAGGCGGCGGTCCCGCGAGCTGCTCGTTGGAGGGTGCGGGCGAACTTGGAGTCACTGCCGAATTAGGCAGACACTGCTGCACTACGCGGATACCCATCCGCACTGTGCTTCGTCGGTGTGTCTTCTCATCTGCCCGCTCGGCTGCAACATGCAACTTTTCAAGCTTGTATGTGCATAGATACAGACGAAAAACCGCAGTCGGTTTGAGGTTCGAACCGGAAACTTTGGAGTACAGATCAGAGGTCATAGGGGTTACCGGGTGAGGTGATTAACTCTGTATTATGACACGTTGATAAAGTTCTTACAGTGACGTCTGTCGGTGAACAGGCTGACAATACAGCGATTGTTGCCTGGCATGGTGTCGATCGAGTCGTGTGCCTGCGTGATGTGTTGACTACAGGAACTAAACCAAAGTTTATATAGGGGTATGTGCAGGTAACTACCTGCCGGAAGTGTAGGAACGTGATGACTCGGTATTATCTCCTGAAGTCAAGAAATAGTTTCGAATACGTTATATCTTTCATTCCAAAGGCACCAGTTCGAATCTCTGCCTGAACATTCAAATACTCTAGCTAACGTTACTTTCTTCAGTCCGAGTCCAATGTCGTGTTGCCTTCGTGGAAGTGGTCATGTCTGCCTTTACAAAATTATCACCCACGCATTTTGTTCCACGTTCATTATATTTGTATAGCTGATATATCTACGTTAAACAACCCTCGCTCCTGACACCTATCCTTACCCTTTCGTGTCATTGCACTTGTATTGCTCTTGTTTATGCAGACGTTAACCCACGAACCGACTGGCCAAAAATTAACCATAAATAGTAGCGTAACATGTTCTGCGATGCTAATTAACATGCGCAGTTGACATAGCGTTGTACAGTAACTCACGTTCGAACTTGCTGGAAATTACCCACAAATATGTGACCTGCCGTATAATTTGATGTTAATTTACCAGCTGATGTAGCATTTTGTAATAATCTGTCAACCGACCGAAGATTTACGTCATATCATTAGACCCCGGGAAGTCGCTTTTATTTATTGCCATCTCTCTGTCTACAATTTTGATGGTCCGTCATATGGTTCTGCAGTTCGTACACACATTGTTCACTTCTCTGCACTGTTACTGTCTGTTCCAGCTAGCAATTCGAAGTGCATCTCATAGTATTCAGACTACCCGTGTAGGACTTTCTCTGTATTGCTCACTATATTATCTTCATGTCTGATCAGTAATTTTCGTGGTTTGAATACTTTTTCTTATGCTGTTCACTTACTGATAAACTTTCTTTGTCTCATTGTTATTATAAACAATTTCCATTTACTCCAGCGTTGATTTAAACAATACTTTCTTTCCTGTCTAATTAATTTATGTGCTTCTTTTCTTTCATACTTACATTGTTGCTCATTGTGTCTGGTATTTCTGTTACTCATTTTGTTGTAAGCTTTCTTTTTATCTTCGAATAGTATTTGACATTCTTTATCAAATCAACTATTTCTTTGTGGTCTTTCTGCTTTCCTGTTGGTTTTCCAGCTGCTTCGTTTATTCCTTTTTTTGATTTGTTCCACATTTCATTATATCATCAATTTCTTCTGAGTATTTTATATATTTACTGTTACTTCCTTGATCAGTTCTTCGTTTATTCTTTCTTATTTAGTTTACCAATATCCCATTTCTTTATTTCACTTTTCTTAGTCTTCACACTTCTCTTGATTTTCAATCTAATTTTGACCCTCACTAAAAATGGTCTATTCAATTTCAGCACTTCTCATACTTCTCACGTCATAAACATTAGTTTAGCGTCTTCTATCCACCAATATGTGATGTATCTGGTTACACATTTTGCTGTCAGGTGATCGCCAGGTGACCTTGTGAATGTCCTTATATTGATACCATATTCCCTCCACAACTAAATCCCTAAATCCCTTCCAAGTGCAAAAAATTACCATTCGTTTTCTAGCATCATTTGTTTCGTCGTGAAAGCTGTGCCATCCACATGCTGGATATAAATAGTACTCTCTTCCAACTTTACCATTGAAATCACCTAGTACAGTTTACATGTCGTAATTGGGAATTGCATCATATACCTTTTCCAAAGCACTGCTTCATCTTTTCGTTCAGTTGGGGCATGTGTTCATGTCAATATCAAATTTTAATATTTAAGTTAACTCCAATTGTACAGATTCTTTCATTTATAGATTAAAATGTAAATAAAGTATCTATAATGTGTCTACTAATATAAAATCCTGTTCGAAATTCATATTTGTCTCTTTTATGTCCACTGTATAAAATAATATACTCTTATGCGTCGTTTAACGACGGGGATACGTTCTGAGAAATGAGTCATTAGGCGATTTCGTCGTTGTGCGAAAGTGTACTTACACAAACCTGGATAATACAGTATAGCCTACTACACACCTAGGCTAGCCTGTTGCTCCTAGGCTACAACCATGTACAGCATGTTACTGTACTGAATACTGTAGGCAATTGTAACACAGTGGTAAGTATTATAATATTACGATATATTATAATATTAGAATCTTATGGGACCACCGTCGTATATGCGGTCCGTCGTTGACCGAAACGTCGTTATGCGGCGCATACCTATTTTTTAATCACAGTTCCTTTCCCAGGGCATCCAATTTCTTGTAGAGCGCATATATGTATTTTATATTTATCCATCTATTTAACCAATTCATTCATTGCTCCTACTGTATACAATGTGCGTACATTCCAACTTGCTGTCCTCATGTCACTGATCCTTTTCCACTGCCTGGGTCGATTCCACTTCGTCTGACTCTTCCGAGGCCACAATTCAGGGTTCATAACAGTTAGCTCTTTTTACGGTGACAGGTTGACCTGTCGCCAAACCCCCAACCTGGAGGGTCAGCTCACCGTATTTTTAACCCCCGGGGCAGGATAGCCCAGCTATACCCCCAGGCAGCGGGTATACATTTTAGTCGACTTTTACGACCCGCATGGGCTGCAGTGGAACTATTCTTTACCTCGGTCACCATACGGGGTCCTCTATCGCTTTATCTAGCCACTGTTTTTACATATGTAGCCACGATGTTCTCAGACCTCCTTAATCTGCGTTTTTCTGGAATGATAGATAAGCTTGGCATTTGTACAAAAAGTACATAAGAGGGCATTTTTTAACCCTTGAAACCACACTGGTAACTACATATAACACTTAATGCAACATTTCGCGACTGCTTTATGTGATTAGCAGAATTAAGACCGGTTATGTCCTACACAGCATGGGCCGGTTAGTTTTTTGATGGAGACGGAGTGGTTTCACTGTAAAACAGAAACCGACGTTTGAAACACGAGTATTATGCAAATGAGCTCCAGGCGTCAGAGGTATGATTTCATGTGAATGAGCTCTGACGTCCAGGCATATTTAGTAACATATGCCATGAATAGTGTTACAGTCCAAATTTTGACAGCCTGTATTATTGCATAATTAAGTTCCTGGATGCTGAGTCATTTACATTAGTCAGGATACCAATATAGCCATATTCCAACACAGAACTTCTTTTCCACATTCTCCATGAAACTTATTTTTTATCTTTGTTTGAGCAGTTGAAATAACGCCATTAAATGAAACACTGTTCTTGGTAACGGGTCTCATCATTTGCGCGCCGGGCTCTGACGGCAACCTCTCCGTAGATATATGCAGCGTGTAGCCTAATGTAACGTGTGCAGGAATGTAGACTACTTGTCCCATTGCTTAATTACGCACTGCTGCATGACGAAGTGTTGAGGTAGTGGAGGTATAGCGCCACACTATTTAACGTCCGCATTAGAGGGCGGTGCGTTATCAACGTCATCAAGTCTGGGCCACATTATATCCGACATGCGGGCCCCACGGCCTTTCTGATACGGGGGTCGGAGAAGGATTTGTGCACCGCCAAGAAACGAACCACGGTCGTCTGGACTGCGATCTAGCCACTGTACTGAGTCATCCTGGCTAATATTTCTTATGTTTTGTTATTCGAAACGGGAAAGGAAATATATTTAGAACCAGCTGTGTCTCCCAGTGTATAATGCACTTGGTGCAAGTGAGTAAATGGCTCACTTGTCTGGTTCTCCGTGAGGTACGAGCTGAGGCCCAGGAAACAGTTGAGCATCGGGAATGTAAAACACAGGACAACTAGATGGCAACGTGAGTGTTAATGGCGGGCACCTGGCTAGTGGCGTATATTAATGACCCAGGGAGCCGCGAGAGCGCAGAGATTGTAGTGAGTAGGCAAGCCGCTGCCTAAACGACTGGTGAATCGTGGTTCCATTCCCGGCAAAAGTAAGATATTATCCTCTTCTCCAAAGTGTTCATACCAGCTCTGGGCCCCACCCAGCCTCACATTCTTCCCCTCCCCCCCCCCGCGGCTAAAGCGGCCGGTGCGTGAAGATGACCGCTTACATTCATCTAGTGCTGAAGTTAACGCTGTTCTGAATTAAGTCCATGCACAACTTTACGTTTATAATTGATGCAGATTAAGCGATTTCCATTAGCGTGCGTTGGTTGGTCTCTTGAACAACACTTTGTCAACCGCGTTGGTTAGTTGCCGTGAGACTAGGGATTGCATAAACGATTGTCAGCGTTCATATCGGAAGAATGTTAAAGGAAGCGAGTGGTGGCCTAGGTTGATATGTGAACGGAGGAGTTCTATCTGGTGGTGTCTGGCGTTGAGGAAATGGCAGAGACTCTGTGTTTGTGAGCACAGTGCTTGTAGAGGACTGAGCCTGTCGAGGAGCTGCATATTCTGCATTGACGTGATTAGGCGGATCGAATGAGCGAACTATGTTGCATGCATGGTAATGTGACGTATCCAGGATTTTTAATCGAACAGTTTAAACGGAGGATACAACTTGGGAGAACATGCATAGACGGGAACAACATTAAAGTGTGTAATATAAGGCCATGAAAATGCAGACGGGATAAGGTCCATTGGCGGACTCCTTTGAACACGATGGTTGACCTTCTGGTTGCACGAGAAAGTTAATGTAATTGTCCGCTGAGGAATTGCAGAGTGTTTAGGGATGGTCTTGTGCCTTGTGGTTGGTTAGTGCGACATTTGAAAGGGGAAGAGATTTACCTGAGCCGAGATTCTAACCCATTACCTTGCGCAGGAATGCCGCAGTGCTCTGTAACCTCTGCTCTTTTTCACTGCATGGACAAGGTGCGGTTCACTAGATCCTATACTGAAACCGCAGTTTGAACTTGCCAGTGCTATCAAACTGTTCAGTTCTCTTTCTTGTTCAGTCTGAATCAGCGAGTTGGGAATAATTGAACAGAAAAGGCAAATAACAGCAGCTGTGCATTAGGTAATGTTATCACACGACTGGGTGTCCCAGGTTAACTAACATCTCTTTGGATGATAGGGGAAGGGGAGCTAAAGCCGCATAGCGTTTGCTCTTAATGTGGACTGTGGTTAGTGTTGTAAACAGAGTAGGCATCAAATTGACGTGGGGTTCTAAATTTGTTGGGGGCCACTTCAGTGGTGAATGTATATAAATGTAGATTCATGTTTTGAGAAGTGGTATTTATTTTATGAAGCCTTTAAAGGATAAGACCAACTTCAAATATATATATAAAGATTCACGTCGTACCGCGCAGTAAACACATTTCGTCTCAATTATAAAAACCAATCAATCAATGCTGTGTAGGGACATATTCGCTGTTTGTTTTGAGATACATACAAAACACATAAATACACTGTGTGGACAGAACGTAAAATTCGTTAATGTTAAACCTGGTGGTGCGTAAAGGAACCACTGGGCTTTAAAGGGCTAAATTGCTTGTGTCTAGTAATTAGGCACTCCGTGATTCATGTCTAGGGGTCAGAAGGCTGATGTACAGGTATTCTGGTGTGTAACTCGGCTTGGGTATCTGCTCTTGGTTCGAGACGTTGCGTTGTGTAGAACGGCTGTACTTAAAATGAGGAGCTAATTGTGCGACTGGCGTTACCATTTGCAGGGTGAATGAGCTGATCCCGGTGGCCTGCGGTGAAGGCATAGGTCTGATGTCGCTTGACTGCTGGGATCGGGGGGGGGGGGGGTGCGAACCCCCCCGACGGCAGGGGTGTTTGGGCTCCTTTTTTTTTTATTTTTTGGGTAGTTGCGGGGTTCTTGGAACGGGGGCACGGCGGGTCCCGGGAAACCC
>Ga0123353_10005103_pt1 | contig 17150 bp, 18 predicted proteins | sample TergutLab28metaG_3_FD_92763 | JGI IMG/M metagenome (GOLD analysis project Ga0123353, IMG submission 92763) | Labiotermes labralis P3 segment gut microbial communities from Petit-Saut dam, French Guiana - Lab288 P3 | ecosystem: Host-associated > Arthropoda: Insects > Digestive system > Gut ...
AGTGCGGGCAACAGAGATGGTTTTTGGTGGTAAAGAGGTGAATTTTGAGATATTGGCGAAGTTTTTGCCGGTGGTTGACAGAAGCGTAACAGTGGTGGATGGATTGGTGGAGGCAGGCTTGGCGGGGAGTAAGGCGGAAGCGCGACAACTGATTGGATCGGGGGCGATATCGGTGGCAGGGGAGAAAATCGGCGATGATATGACATTGAGTGAGCAAACGGTGGTCAAGAGGGGTAAAAATAAATTTATGGTAGTGAGGTGATATGGATCCAGAGATTTTCAAAGCTTATGATGTGCGCGGTAAGGTAGGTGAACAATTGAATGATGACGTGGTTATGCGAATTGGCCGAGCTTTTGCTGATTGGTTACCAACTGAGGGGCCAGTGGCTGTTGGGCACGATATGCGGCCTGATTCGACTCAGTTAGCTGCGGCCTTTGCCGATGGATTGGCCAAGCAAGGTCGAAATGTTTATGATATTGGATTAATTACTAGTGACATGGTCTATTTTGCGGTTGGAAAGTGGGAGTTGGCCGGTGGAGCGACTGTAACTGCCAGTCACAATCCGGGCGGGTACAACGGTATTAAACTGTACCGTGACCAAGTAATTGCGGTTGGATTGGACTTTGGACTAGATGAGATCCGAGATGAGGCAACTAAGAATCAATTTTCGACCGCTGAAAAACCAGGTGGTATAACAGAGCGCGAGATTATTGATAGCTGGGTGGAACATTGTCTGAAATTTGCCCCCAATCTGAAACCGTTTAATGTTGCAATCGACAATGGGAATGGTGCGGCAGGGGTAGTTCTGCCGCATATTTTGCCAAAATTGCCAATCAAGGCCGAGGTTTTGTACATGGAGCCTGATGGGACTTTCCCGAATCATGGGGCAAATCCATCAGATACGAAGAATTTGCAAGATTTAATTGCTAAGATAAGGGAGGATAAACTTGATTTTGGGATTGCTTTTGACGGAGATGGTGATAGAGCAGTGTTTATTGATGACTTAGGTCGACCGGTGTCGGGTAGTGATGCGCTGACAATCGGAGCTAAATATTTCCTTGATAAACAGCCTGGTGGTATTATTGTCCATGAAGTACGAACTAGTCGTGCAACTAGAGAACTGATCCATCAGTGGGGCGGTACTACGATTCGGACCAAGGCTGGACGTACTAATATTGGTCCGGTAATGCGCGAACATGGAGCATTGTTCGGTGGTGAGACTACCGGTCATATGTTCTTTCGTGATAATTACTATGTAGATTCCGGGTTGATAACGGTTCTAGTGATAATGCAGGCGATATCTGACGATGGGCGAAGACTTTCGGAGATAGTTGATGCCTATCATCTGTATCCGATGATTCCGGAGACAAACTTTGAAGTGGCTGCTGATGAGAAAGAAGCAATTCTTGAGCGTATTAAGCAAGAATTCAGTGATGGCCAAATTGATGAGTTGGACGGTATTACTGTTGATTATCCTGATGGCTGGATTAATGTTCGCCCCAGCAACACCGAGCCACTTTTGCGCCTCAACGCTGAGGCCATAAACCAGGTGCGCTTGGATGAGTTGGTTACGAAGGTCAAATCAATTATAGAAAACTGATAATTATTCATAGTGCTTGTGCTAAAATAGGGGCATGAAGCGTGTGGCGAGAGGTTTTCGGTTTGGGGGGCGAGTGTTGCTGGCAGTGGGGACGATTATTTTGGCGGGAATGGTGATGATGATGCTGTATGCGGCGTTTAGTGATGCGGAGGTGGTGGATGTGGTGGTGCCAGATTCGGTGCCGGGAGGGTCGTCAGTTGGTTCTGGAGCAGTGCGGACGAGCGGGGTAATTTGGTCGGGTCTGATTGTAATAGCGGTAACGGTGGGGATGATATTCACCTTTAGGCGTTTGAATGCGTTTATGCGAGGGGTGGTGGTGAAGATTGCGAAATTTATGCGGATGAGTATTTTGGGTACGGAATTGGGGTTGAGTGCAGTGGTGTGGGGTTTGGTTGGGGTGATTTTGGCGCTGTTCTTTCCGATTGGGGAAATTGCGGCGGCGGGGTTTTTGGTCCTGAATCTGCTCTGTTATGTGTTGGCGTGGCTATTGTATGGCCGTCCGAAATATAAATTGTGATTTGCGTGGGGGAAATGCTTGTGATACTATGGACGTATTATGGGTGTTGAACGAAAAACTTATATTATAGCAAACTGGAAAATGAACTTTACCCCTGGGGAGGCGAGTTTGTTTTTGCATAAATTGGCGGAGAAAGTGAAGGTCAGCCGAGATATTCAAATGATATTGGCGCCGAGCCTGGTGTCCTTGCAAACGTTGAGTTTGCAGGTGAATCGTCGGCAGTTCAAGCTGGCGGCACAGAATTTTTATTGGCGAGATTTTGGAGCGTTTACGGGTGAAGTTTCGGCGCAACAATTGCGGGGGATTGTGGATTATTCACTGGTGGGGCATTCGGAACGGCGACATGTTTTTGGTGAACGCGATAAGGATATTAAGGAGAAAATGGCGGCGGCGATACGTAATCGGATTACGCCGATTTTGTGTATTGGGGAGACGGCGACGGAGCGCGAAGACGGGGAGACTGACGCGGTGATTCGGGATCAACTGATTGGCGGGTTGTCGGAGGTGGTGAAAGAGGATATGGATAAAGTGATGGTGGCGTATGAGCCGGTGTGGGCGATTTCGAGCAATAAGGGGGCGAAATTGGCGTTGCCGGAAGATGTGGAAGATGCGGTGAAGCGGATTCGTCGGCATATTGCGGATATTTATGGAAAGAAATGTGCGGATGCGTTGCCAGTGCTGTATGGTGGATCGGTGAGCAGTTCGAGCGCAGGGGCGTATCTGCGGGTGGAGGGCGTGGACGGATTGTTGATTGGCGGAGCGAGTTTGATAGTGGATGAATTTAGCAGCATAGTGGATTTAGCAAGGGAGGTGAGCGATGAGCGAAATTGATTATGACGAATTGGATAAAGAGGTAGGGAGAGTGATGGCTGATGATGAGGTTGAGGGGGGCGTTGAGTCTGAGGAAGAGATGCCTGAGGAGGAGATATCCAGAGAGGAAATGCCTAGAGAAGAGCCTGAGGAGGAGCCGATAGAAGCATCGGAAGTGCATGTGCAGGCGCGACCGGCGCGGGCGCGGGGACGTTATATGGATATGGTACATCCGAATTCGGACATGCGACCGCCTTCAAGAAATTATGCGACTGGCAAGGACGTTGAGGCGCCCAAAAAAGAGGTGGAAAAGACTGTGAAAGAAGTCGTTGAGGAGGTTGTGGAAGATGGGCCGGAATTTGGCGTGATTGAAGATGTGAATCGAGAGATGGAGGCGGAGGCGGATTTCGTGGCTGAGCCGGAAGCGTTGAAGGAATTGCCGGAAAAAGAGCTCTATGAGGAGCCGGATGCGAATAATTATTCGTTGGGCGGTAAATCGCCGTTTATCCCTGATGCGAAGGTGGAGAAACGGCCGTTGGGCGATTATGTGCCGGAGGATAGCACGCGAGGGGTGCAGAGCACGAAAAATGTTTATAGTCAGCGCACGCCAGTGGAACAATCGGTTTCGGACTTGAAGCCAATGGTGATTGGGGCGCCGAAGCGAAAGCCGGGTTGGGTGTGGGCATTGGTGACACTTTTGGTAATTGCGGCGGGTGGCGGTCTGGGGGTGCTGGCCTTTATGCTATATTCGAGTCAGTAGATTTCTGGTACAATTCTTGTGCGGGGATATGGTGGCTGTAGCTCAGTTGGTTAGAGCGTCTGGTTGTGGTCCAGAAGGTCGTGGGTTCGAGCCCCATCAGCCACCCCATACGCGAGAGAAATTCAGAATTTCCGCGCAATAATTTTGGTTGGCCTAGTGACGGTGGCTGGGAGAGCTAGCAAGTCAAATCATGCTATAATCTTAGGTATGAATGACACAGATGACAGACACAAGATAATTGTCAAAGGCGCACAGGAAAACAACCTGAAAGGTTTAAATATCACGCTTGACAAGCATGAGCTGATCACTTTCACTGGCGTGAGCGGTAGTGGCAAATCGTCGTTGGTTTTTGATACGATTTATGCTTCGGCGCAGGTAGAATTTTATGGCACGCTTTCAACCTATATCGTCAAAAACTTACCAAAAATTAACAAACCAAAGGTTGATAAAATCGAAAACCTGTCGCCATGCGTGGTCATTGATCAAAAACCACTTGGTTCGAACCCGCGTTCGACGGTCGGCACAGTAACCGAGATTTATTCTTATTTGCGACTGTTGTTTTCACGAGTTGGTTTGCCAATTATGGACAGTGAATATTTTTCGTTTAACACGCCGAAAGGCGCGTGCGAAAAATGTAAAGGATTGGGCCAAGAGTTAACACCCGATCTCAATAAACTGCTCAGTCTTGATAAGTCGCTCAATAACGGTGCCGTTAAGCATCGCACTTGGGTGGTCGGTTCGCGGTATTTCAACATCCAAAAAGCCATCGGCTACTTTGATATGGACAAAAAGTTACGCGACTTTACGGACGACGAAATGGAGAATTTACTTTACGCACCACCAACGCAGTATCAAAATAAGGCTGCTGGTTATGTGCAAAGTTTTTCTTATGAGGGAATTATTAGCCGAATTATGAAGCGTCAAGGTGATTCGCGCGGTTTGGAAATTAACTCTTATGACGAACAGTTTTTCAATGTTGCGCCCTGTTCTGAATGCCATGGCTCGCGGCTTAACACCAAAGCTCGTTCGGTTGTTGTGAATGACAATACCTTGGTTGATTTGCTGAGCATGGAGTTGGACGAAGTTTATGATTTTGTTAAATCACTCACTGATAAAGTTAGCTTAGAAATAGCAGAGCATATTTTAGGTCGCCTAAAAACTTTGATTGATTTGGGCTTGGGCTATCTGACTCTTAATCGTTCAGTACCGACGCTTAGTAATGGTGAAGCGCAAAAGGTCAAAATTGCTAAGCATAATGGTAGCGCACTAAATGAACTAATTTACGTTATGGACGAGCCGAGCCTCGGCCTGCACCACCGCGACACTAAAAAGCTAACCAAATCATTGCACGAGATAAAAAATCGCGGCAACACAATGCTGGTAGTCGAACATAATCGCTATATTATCGAGCAAAGCGACAAAATTGCCGATATTGGGCCAGGTGCTGGCAACAACGGTGGCAAGTTGTTGTTTTATGGGGCAGTGGCAAATGTAAGACAGGATAGTTCGTCGGTAACTGGCTGCGCGCTGAATTCCCGTCCAGCACTGAATATGCAAAAACCGACTTTTAATAAGTGGCACACCTTTGACAATATCACGATAAATAATTTGAATGATGCCAGTGTTAAAATGCCAGACAATGCTTTGACGTGTATAACTGGTGTCAGTGGCAGTGGCAAATCGTCACTGATTGATTATTTAACCTTGAATAATCCGTATATTATCAAGATTGGCGGCGAAACAATCGGAACGAGTTCGCGCAGTATCGTGGCAACTTATACTGGCATTTTTGACTTGATTCGCAAGGAGTTTGCTGTGGGTAATAACGTTGACGCAGCACTGTTCAGTTTTAATAGTAAGGGCGCTTGTTCGTCCTGCAAGGGCATTGGCGAAATCGTTATGGATATGCACTTTCTGGGCGATGTCAGGCAGGAATGCGACGAGTGCCATGGTCGACGATATAACGGCGCAGTTTTGAAATATTTGCATAACGGTAAGAATATTAATGATGTTTTGAATATGACAGTTGATGAAGCGCATGGCTTTTTTAAGAACACACAAATTGTCAGGAAGCTACAGCTTTTGAAAGATCTGGGATTGAGTTATTTGGAGCTCGGGCAGTCACTCATTACTTTATCGGGCGGCGAAGCACGTCGTGTTAGTATGATTGACCAGCTTGCGAAAACTGGAGAGATTTACATTTTAGACGAGCCAACCAGTGGACTGCATTTGCAAGATATTGATATGCTGTTCGGCGTTATTAAGAGTATTATCAACCGTGGCAATACGGTGATAGTTATTGAGCATAACCTAGACTTTATCGTTCGCACTGATTATCTGATTGACCTCGGCCCTGACGGTGGTAAGAATGGCGGGCGGGTAATCTTTTCGGGTTATCCAAGCGATATTTTGAACGAACAAAGCTTTACTGCTGACGCAATAAGAGAATTCATAGCTTAGCCCTCCCAGCCACCGTCATCTAGGCAACGTCCAAAGGGCGTTTTAAGGCGTGGCACGCCGAGTCAACTTTTTTGACTCGCCTCCTCCTTATACCCCATCCCTTCGGGACGGGGGCCCCAAATCGTAGGTAATTGTCTAATCTGCGACCGGGAATTTAAATGTGCTTAGATCATTACGCTATTGACTTTTTACTTATGGTGTGATATAATGGGAGTATAAGGGTGTATTTCAGGTGGAATTTTCTCCTGTATATACAGGAGTTTTTGTTTACAAAAACTCCTTAAAATTAATTGCCCTGGAACTTTTACAACCTACTCAAAAAACTACTGTTTCGATTGTCGTCGTAGGATAAGAGCCTATAATTTTTGTGGGTTGCTATCCTACGACAAGAAATTGCCGTAGAGAATAATAGGAGGTATATACTATGCAGACTTTTCTTATCACTTTGGGCTCCGCTATCTTAGGAGTAGGTATCATCTGGCAGTTTATCATGGCCCACCAGAGGTACGAAAACAACAGGAAATACAAAAAACTTACGGTTGCGATCGCTACCCTGTTCATGCCAATCGGGCTAATTGTCTTAATTCTCGGGTTAGCTACTACGGTGATCCTAACTGGTAAAACTGGCGTAATAACGCGGCTGGGGCAAATCCAAGACAGAACGCTTAGCCCCGGAATACACATGATTATGCCTATTGTGAACAAAGTTGACTCTATGGATAATCGTATACAGACTGTGTCGCCCGAACAGACCGTGTCCGCTGAAGCAGAAGGCCAAATCAATGTCTACTACTCGAATATAACCGTTGAGTACAGACTACAGCCAGGTGCGGCGTCGGTGTGGGTCAAGGCGAATATCGGCGATTCTGGAGCAATGATTACCATGTCCAATATCCAAAGCGCAATTCGCGAAGTGTCAATCCTGTTGCCGGACACTCAGGCTACAAATCGCGCCATCGTGGAACCTTTGGCGCGTGAGGCCCTGCAACGCCGTGTTGACAATGCTTATGCACCGGAAATCATCGTAATAACCAATCTCTTAATCGGTTCTGCTGATTTTGACTCAGTCTATAACGATGCAATCTTGGCACGACAAACTGCTGAGACCGAAAGACAGAGGGTGGAAACGGAGAATAAGACCAAAGTCTCACGAGCTGAGGCTGACGCTGATGCGCTACTTACCAGAGTCACAGCCGAAGCCGACGCACTCAAGATTGCCGCAGAGGGACAGCGTGATGCTTATGCGAAAATGAGAATTACGGAGACGGACGACATTCTGTATAAACTATTTCTAGAAGAATGGGACGGACGACTGCCTGCCGTGATGGGTGATGTTAGTTCAGGTGGAATCTTGATCGATCCGCGTACTATAATCGAAGATATTCCGTAAGGGAGCACAGCTCAAGTAGCTGCAGAGTAGAATTTCACAAATAGACCCCCGATGACTTATAGTTCATCGGGGGTTTTGCTTGCTCTGGATTATTCTTCGGGTTCGGCGGGGCCTTTGGGGTTTTTTGATTCTGCAATGGTTTCGGGGTCTTTGGCTTCAGTGGCGAGGACTTCCTCGACTTTTTCGGTTTCCTCGACTTTTTCGACCTCTTTTTTGGTTGCCGGTGCGGTTTCCTCGGCAACAGAGATATCATTGGCGGCGTGGCGGTCGAAATCTTTGTTGGTGAGGCGGGCGGATTTGCCGGAACGATTGCGCAGATAACTGAGATTGTTGCGACGAACTTTGCCACGGCGCATGATTTCGATTTTCTCGACTAATGGGCTGTGGATGAGGAAGGATTTCTCGACGCCTATGCCGGAGGCGATTTTGCGGACGGTGACGCGGGCGGTGTGGGAACCTTTGCGGTCGACGCGGATAACGGTACCTTCGAATACCTGAATGCGGAATTTTTCGCCTTCCTTGATTTTTTGAGATACGCGTACGGTGTCGCCCGAGCGAACGTCAACGACGGCTGGTTTTTTCTGGGCGTTGCCCACCATTTCTAATAATTCAAACGACATGATTTACCTTTTGTTATTTAAGACTTTTTGCATTTTAGCATATTTTGTTGAGAATGGAAAGGGTAAATTAAATGACTCGGCCGATTTCGTCGAGCGTGGTGTCGCCGCGGAGGGAGGCGAGGACGCCTTTTTGTTCGAGGGTGAGCATACCGGAATTGCGGGCGACTTTTTCGATGTCGTTGGTATTGATGTCTTCGACGTCGCCACGGATGAACTTTTGAATCGGTTCGGTGACGACGAGTTGTTCCATGAGAACGGTGCGACCAGAGTAGCCAAAGGGGTGTTCCTCGGTGACGACCGGCTTGTAAAGTTGAAAATCGTCAAGATTATAGTCGGTTTGCACGCCTTCTAGGACTTTTTGGACATAATGCTTGGTGGCTTCGTCTGGTTGGTAGGGTTCTTTGTTGTCGGCGAGTTTGCGCACTAAGCGCTGGGCGATGAGCAGGCGGATACTGGAGGCGAAAATGGGGTTGACGCCGATGAGGTCGATCATGCGGGAAAAGGCGGCGGCACTGGAGTTGGCATGGAAGGATGATAGGACGAGATGACCGGTGATGGAGGCCTGGATGGCGGTCTTGGCGGTGTCGGCATCGCGAATCTCGCCGACCATGACGACGTCTGGGTCGAGACGGAGAACAGAGCGCAGGCCTTCGGCGAAGGAGCTACCTTCGGTGGTTTGGATGGGGATTTGCGAGATGCCGGTGATGCCATATTCGATGGGGTCCTCAAGCGTGATGATTTTGCGATCGGTGGTATTGAGGGCGTTGATGATGGAATAAAGCGTGGTGGATTTGCCGGATCCAGTGGGGCCGACCATGAGGACGAGGCCGCGCGGATGGCTGATGACCTCTTGGATTTCGGCCATTTCTTGGTCGGTGAGTCCAAGGAGGTCGAGATTAAGCAGGGTTTCGTCGAAATTGAAAAGTCTGAGGACGGAATCTTGGCCGTACATGGTGGGAACCATTTCGGTGCGGATGTTAAGGAGGTGGGTGGCGCCATCTCTGGTGATATCTTTTTGCATGTGGCCGGATTGGGGTTTGGTACTGGCGGTGGAAACGCCGGCGCGGCTACTGAGTTCTCCCATGAAAACGCGATATTTGTCGCGACTGATTTCGGCGACTGGGTGCAGGATGCCGTCAACACGCATGCGGATGCGAATGACTCCACGGAGATTTTCGATGTGGATATCGGAGGCGCTGAGCCGGTCGGCTTGGTCGATGAGAAAATCGAAGACTTTGTCGGTGGAAACGGAATCTAGGGTTTGGGAAACTGATGCGAGGGTTTCGCTGTCGCCTTCGCTGGCGATTTTAATGTCGTCGTAGTGGACTTCTTGCGGAGGATCATGGCGGAGCATGAAAGTCTGATAGGCAGAGTTGCTGATGAGGAAAAAGTCGGTGCGCTCGCCTCTGTCGGAGTATTCTTGGCGCATTTGGTCGATGAGACTACGCGGAGTTTGGCTGGTGACCATGAATTGGTAGCGCTCTGCCCCGTCGCCACGCTGTAGGGGGATGATAAAATCCTTGTGCATTTGCTCTTTGTCGATTAAATCGTAGACTAGCGGAATGTTGTTTTCGAATTCGCGGGTGTCGAGATAAGGTAGGCCCAGAATGTGGGAGCGTTGCTGTGTGGCGTCTTCTTCGTTTTGCCTACGCTTGCTTTGAATTTCAGATTCGTCCATAATTTCAGTATAACATGAAAACGTTAATGGTTATTTTGTATAATATTCGCTCCGTCTATAATGTGGGGGCGATTTTGCGGACTTGTGAGGGGTTGGGGGTGACGCGAGTGATTTTCTCGGGCTATACGCCGTTTTGGGGTCGGGGTTTGCCGCATGAGCGGGAACGACTGAGGAGGCAGATTCATAAAACGGCGCTGGGAGCGGAGGATTTGGTGGAATGTGAGTATGTTGAGGATGTGATTGGTTTTTTGGGGGAACTGAAAGGTCGGGGGGTGCGAATTTTGGCGTTGGAGCAGGCGGAAGGATCGGTGGATTTGAGGGATTTTCGGGCAGAATCGGGGGTTGATTACGCGCTGATTTTAGGTGAAGAGGTGCATGGTATACCGTCTGAAATCTTGGCGTTGGCGGACAAGATTCTAGAAATCCCTATGGCTGGTCAAAAAGAGTCGTTTAATGTTTCGGTGGCAGCGGGGATTGCGATTTGGAGATTGGGTTATTTTTCGGAGCGGAAGAAGAGGATATCGAGATAGGCGCCGATCAGGCCGATGATGACGATGAGTCCTTGAAAAGAGGCAATCCAAGTGGCGATGTCGCTAGCAAGGTCGTCGAAATCGAAGATTTCGGAGAGTGGTTGGGTGAGAAGAGCGGTGAGGAAAAGTGAAAGAACGACGGTGTGGACGAGACGTAAAATGCCGTGGAGGAAACCTCCCCTGCCTGAGCGAGAATAGATGAACATGGGGAAAACTAGGATGAGGAGGAAGTAAATGATTTTTTCTAGTACCCATTGGTTCCAGTCGGGCATCCAGCTGTGGACTTGGGCGGCGAGATCAAGTCCGAAGAGTTCGTAGACGGCAAGGCCGGCAATCATGGCAAGGAGAGCGGCGCCAGAGTTGCGACGCAGGAGGAAGAAGACGAGTAGGAGTATAGCTAGGGTGACGACGATAACCATGAACTTATTATACCATGCGGGAGGATAAAGAATGTGGTATATTAAGGTCATGAAGGAGGATTTGATAAAACTGCGTCACGCGAGATCGGCGAAGGATTTCCCGGAGATTGATCTGGAGGAGGGTGAGTTTGTGGAGTTGGCGATACGGCGCTCCAAAAAGGGGCTGATTTTGATTTGGGCGGCGGAAGCGGTCGGTTTTGTGGTGGTAAGTTTGATTTTGATATTGTTTTTAAATGGAGATGGGACTAGCGGCATATTTAATTTGGATGAAGCGGCGAAGGGGTATTTGTATTTGGTGATTTTTGTGCTGTATGTGGCTTTGGCAACGTCGGGGCTGGTGGGGACATTTGTCTATAAAAACAACTTGTTGGTGATTACGAATCAGCGGGCTATTCAGAAGATTCGCTCTAATTTATTGGCCAGTTCGATGAATATTATCGATCTTGGCTCGATTGAGGATGTCAGTTTTCACAAGTCGGGGGCGTTTGATTATCTGTTTCACTTGGGAACGATACGGATGTCTACGGTTGGCGACGAGACGACATATACTTTTCCGTATGTCGATACACCGAGGGACGAAATAAAAACTATCTCAAGTTTGGTGCATAGGGTAAAGTCTAAGAAAGATTAACGGCGACTGTTTTTGATGTAAGTGTCTTCTTTTTCCATGATGGCACGGAGGGTGTATTCTTTGCATTCGCCATCTGTGCAGTTGGCCGGTTCATAGCGATAGGAGCTGTTTTCGTCGCCGATGATGAAGCCGTATGGGTCGGTGAAGAGGTTGGGATCCATGGTAGTGAGGTTGTCCTCAAAGATGGCTTCGGGATAATAGCCGTTTTCTTCGTAAAATCCTTCTTCGAGCGAGTAAAACATGGCGTTGATGGCGATTTTGCGATCTTTGTCGCGGTTCATGGCGTCGACGTTGATTTTTTGGATGAAGAAAAGTACAACGAAAATGCCAACAAAAATGATGGCGATGATTAATTCTAAAACAGTGAATCCGCGTTTGGTTTTCATATGTTTAAGTTTCCGTGTATGAATTATATCATTGAATAATCTTACATGGTAGTAAAATACCATTTGTGACTTGGTAGCACCAGGTGGGCTCGAACCACCGACCTTAGGCTTATGAGTCCTACGCTCTAACCAGCTGAGCTATGGTGCCACGTCGGGCGAAGACCTTTTAAGTTAAGAATCAAACGAGTTTGATTCTTAACTTTTACGGCACTTCGCCCTCCTTTTACCCCATTGCTACGCAATGGGGACCCCAAAGGCATACTTATTATATCACAGGTGGAGTTGGGAGGTTGGTAACAAAAACACCTACTGAAAAGTAGGTGTTTTTTTGATGTAGCCTGATTTATTGATTAGATATTGAAATTCTTTGCATATTCATGCAACTCATCGAGAGTATGAACATACAATAGACCTACCTCAAGCTGATCGGCCCAGTAGTCGTAAATATCTTTCATGGATGCATCAAAGTGCCAGTAATTTGGCAGGCTGGATGCGCCAAAATAAACTAGGAGGGCATTGTAGTGAGCCGCACCTCCGTTGTTGGCAAGATAGTCTCCGACAACAGTTCCGTGGCCGCCAACCTCAAGGAAGATATCGTTCCAGAGCTTAACATAGGCACGATAGCGTTCGTACGAAACGACAACTTCCGGCTTATCAGCTTCATACCAAAACGTGAGCACGTAGTGACCTTCAGCGACTGGAGTTACTAAGGCTTCAATGTCCGCACCTTCGAACTTTTGATTTAGGTTGAAACTCATGTCGTTTTCGTCATCTTTTGTCACGAAGACACAAGTGTGCCCCTCAACTGACGACATACTTGCTGGATCATTGTTGCGAATGGCAGCGAGGTATAGGTTGAGGAAAGTGAAACCTTCTGTGTCGTTCAGCCATTCTATGTATTCTTCTTGAGTGCTGGAAAATGTTTCGCCAATCCCAGGATAAACAAGATATGCTCCGGTATCAACCACTCTATGAAATACGGTGACTGAAAAGTCAAAGGGCTCAGGCTCTTTTTCCTTGAATTCGCTGATAAATACCATGTTGATGTTTTTATTGTTGTAGACTTTGGGGATGTAGAAAACATAACATCCTTCAGCGGTAGTTTTTTGACCAGCTTGTAGGGCAATTGGAAAATCCCAAAAAGTATTTGATTCTTTTGAGGTCAGAACAAAACTTTCGTATTTCGCAAATACGCTAGCTTCTACCATCAAATAACCGTTATCTTTCTGTTTCGAATCCCAGATGAAATAGATGCCGGGGAAATCTGCGCTGTGAGCATTGGAAGTAATCTTTGCTCCAGATGCGTTCTTCCGGGTATTGTTTTGGGTTGCATTGATGTCTACGGCAACTGACTTGTTGAGTTTGCCATCGCATGCGATTGTGGCTGGCGTTTTAGCAGCAAATACCGAAGCTGTTGCTGACAGCGAAAGAACTAATGTCACCATTAAAATTAATATTCTTTTCATGTTATACACTCTACTTTCTCCCCCTCATTAGTTAATATCAGTGTATGCCTCCTACGGTTAGGTGTCAAGCAGGCATATATCGAATTTTACTGATTGTGGAAAAAATTGGGTTTGAAAAAATGTGGTTTGGGATTGGCGGAAAGAACAAGATTCGCCTTTAGATTTACGGTCTAGAACTGCTACTGCTTTTATATTTTTACCTTTGACGCTAGAATTGTATAGTTAATCGCAATTTAACAATCAGTTTACAGCCCACAATTTATCACGAAAGGATGTGATTAAATGTCTGATGCCCAAATCCAAGACGTCAACATCGAACTGGGCGACGACATGTCCAGATTCCTGTACGCAGCGTCAAAACAAACGCAGGGAAACCGACCCGGTCTCGTGACCGATATCGGCGGCACCTTCTCCGGATTCCGCAGCATCCCGCTCAGTCAATTCCCAGATTCTATCAACCTATCCATGGGCATCAATTCTGATGGCGTTGGTACAAAAATCGAAGTCTCCGAGCGCATTCGGGATCACTCGACTATTGCATTCGACTTGTTTGCTATGGTGTGCGATGACGCCGTCGTACGCGGAGCAGAACCAATTATTGTCAGTTCCGTCCTCGACGTCCGTCAATTAAACGATACCGAAGAAACGCGACAAGTCATGCGACAACTAGCCGAAGGCTATGTTGCTGCTGCCAAAGCCGCCAATGTTGTAGTATTTAACGGTGAATTAGCGGAACTAGGCAATCGCGTAGGTGGCTACGGATCCTTCAACTACAACTGGGGTTCAACCGTATTTTGGTTGGTTCACAAAGATCGCATCCTGACCGGTGATAAAATCAAAGTCGGCGATGCAATTGTTGGTCTGGCTGAACCTGGCTTCCGCAGTAACGGTATCACCGATGTCCGCAAAGCCATGTTACAAAAGCATGGCGAAAACTGGCAAAGCCAAAAAGTCTCCTCGCTGTCAAGTCTTCCCACCACTCTAGGCAAACTCGTCGCTACTTCCTCAACCATCTATACGCCCTTTGTCACCGCTCTCACTGGCGGCTACGACATCACGCGTAAACCACTTGCCGAAATCTCAGGCGTAGCCCACATTACCGGAGGCGGGCAACCCAGTAAAATTGGCCGCCTACTCCAGCAGACCAACGGCCTAGGTGCCATCATCATTGACCCAATCAAGCCGCCAGCCATCATGCAATATGTCCAGCGACTATGCGCATTCGATGATTACACAGCTTACGGCAAGTGGCACATGGGACCAGGCATGATTATCACTACGCCAGAACCAGACAAAGTCATCGCGGTCGCCCCGCAATACGGCATCACGGCGCAGCAGATTGGCAGAATCACCAATAGCGGTCGTATCCAAATCCAGAGTTGGGGTATCAATACCCCGGGCCAATATCTATCATTCCCTATCCAAAAAATTTAGGAGGTATTTCATGAGACAATTTAACGACTTCAACGATTTCGAACGGACAGCAATGCAAGCACTCGATTGGCACCTGCATCACAATCCCCAAAAAGTAGTTGACTTCAAGCTGCTCGAAGAGCTGAACAATCAAGTGAACGCCGCATTTCCAGAACTTATATTGATCGGGCCGGACCCCAATGAACACGCCGGTGTAGGGCGAATACCCGGAACCAACATCATACTCGTATTCAAACTGGAAACCCACATATCGCCTTCCAAACATGAGCCATATGGATCGTCCGTAACCTGTATAACCGGAAGCGCTCGCGATACGGTAATCATGGGAGCAAGGCCTTTCTGGGCACTCAACCTTATTGGGGGTCCTCCTGCCGACACCATGATCGCAATCGGACCCTGCGTAGATAAAGGCGATGGCTCAGTGTGCAAATGCGGCAAATGCGAAGTAGTAACTATCGGCGAGCGCAATAAGCGAAGTATGCAAGGTATGGTCGACGCCTGTAAGGCCTTGGACATTGGCATGATGGGAGGTTGCCTTACGACCTCGATCATGGGTCCCGCTCCAGCAATCGCCGCAGCAATTGTCGGCGTACTTACAATTGACAAACCCCTGAAGAAGCCGGCTCAGAACGTCGGAGACAAACTCATCCTGATTGGTCTAACGGGTAAAGACGGTAATGATACTGCCTATCGCGCAGGATTGGCACCAAACATGTATCCAGCAGAGCCGAAATTTGAGGAGGAAAGGATTTCCATGGAAGGGGTACTGGCAGGGATACAGACCGGTAAGGTCAATGCTGGTTCCGACCTCGGAGCAGCGGGCATTGTTGCAGCTTCCCGTGAATCGGCTTGCGCCAGCGACTTGGGAGTTATTGTTCATCTGTCTGAAGTCCCCCTCATGGAAGACGCGCTCGGCAATACCCCGTTTGAGGTCGCATTCAACGAAACCCAAGCGAGATACATGCTTCAGGTTGGACCAAAAGACGTGAATGAAGTTTTGGCGACAATTCGTGCTCAAGGAGCAATTGCTACAGTAATCGGTGAGATCACTGACAGCAAAACGGCAATCTACACCTACGACGGTGATGTTGTAGCAGAAATTCCCAATCCTCCCCACTCAGCAGAACTTATGGCGATGTTGAGTAGAATGTAAATAATATCCAACAGGGCTACACTAATAATTTGCGATTAATGTGCATTAATCCCCACCAGACTATCTGGTGGGGGTTTTTGTGCTTCACTCATCCTCAATTATATCTAATAGGGGTAATGGTGTTGGCGGAGAGCGGTTTGTTTACATTTTCGGCATTCTTATGCTGTTGTCTCTTGTATAATCGGCGGGATGGCCGAAACCGCGTACTACGAAATCGTGGCGGATCACCAATGGTTCTCATTTCGGAGCACCTTCTTTCTTCTAATGCTCATGTTCTCGCCAACACTACTCTAATGATACCATGTTCATCGCGGTTTTTACTGGCGGAAGATGGGGGGGTTCGATGGGCTATTTTTTGTCCATGAATTCTTTTATTTCTCTGAGGGTATCATATGGATTTTCGACACTTTTGAAACTATATGGGTTGCTGAATCTGCCATTCCTGTTGGACACCGCCGTGCCCATTGGTGAGCTGGGGCTACCAAATTCAAGTGTGCCAGTTTTTGTGCCAAGTAGTTTGTCGAGGGGTGTTACTTGTACATTGGTAGCGGTTAGCGCCTGGAATTCTAGCGTACGATAGTCGATGCCGATAATTCCGCTGCGGATGAGAATGCGTTTGTTTGAATAGGCATAAAACCTATTTTTATAAGCCATGCTGCCGAAAATAATAACAGGCAAAAGGGCTACGATGACGCAGATGATCGATGTCGTAATAATGTTTAGTGAGGTGATCCTGATATTACTAATACTTTCTTCTAATATGCTAACTATCATCCAGCCAAACCAAAGTCCAATTAATAGCAGGATGCCTAATGTGGCTAATATTAACCCCCACCAAAATCTGGTTTTTTGAGGCTTGAATACTTTGATGATTTTTTCATCTTTTTCAATTATGTCGTTAAAGGCTTTTTCCATGATTGATTTTCCTTATGTCTTAATTTAGTTTGGTGGAACATATTGGACGAAGTTCGGACAATTATGCTAAATAGCGGCTTCCGAACATTACTATTTTCCAATTAGATTATACTACATTTACCCGTTGTTAGATGCGGCGAATTAAGATTGATGGCGGGTCACAAAAAGATTACTTACAACAACAAAACCCTCTGTATGTGCAGAGGGCTTTTGTCATTGTAGCAAAGTATTCTGTTTAGAAATGAATCAAATCGCGAGCTTGACACAATAGCTCTATTATTTGGCGCAATAGTTCTATTAGATCTATCCTTTCTACTATTATGGTCGTATTGGGGACACAATACGTGATGTGTCCTCCTTTGCGCGCAATCCGGCTGTGC
>Ga0123353_10005105_pt1 | contig 17138 bp, 13 predicted proteins | sample TergutLab28metaG_3_FD_92763 | JGI IMG/M metagenome (GOLD analysis project Ga0123353, IMG submission 92763) | Labiotermes labralis P3 segment gut microbial communities from Petit-Saut dam, French Guiana - Lab288 P3 | ecosystem: Host-associated > Arthropoda: Insects > Digestive system > Gut ...
ACCTCCTGATGATGAGCACATGTGCTCGAAACATGTAGAGGCATGAAATAAAACTTATTGTGAAACAAATTTTGTGCATCAAGTTGGTTAAATACTGAGATAAATATACTGAGATGCAGCACGATCAGCAAAACGTCAAAATATCTATTGCCATTTGTCAATCCGGCGTGTAGTTTACGATATAATCAGCGTATTTCATATGGCGTGGCCAATAGCTGTGACTCGTTAAGTTCTCTCAAACAATAACACAATTTTAAACACTTAATAATCCCATTTAAAACTTTTATACAAAATTTGACATAATTACAGGCCAGGATATTACCAACCCAATGATTTTACACAGTTTTATATCAAATTTTAAGTCACAGGGGTTCCCACATCACGATCTTCATTTGCCGATCAAAGAGGCAGTGAATTAGCAAGTCACTATATTGGCAGGCCGTTATGTGGCATGCACACCACTAGCGAAATTATAATTTCCTATTGATATTCACGTATTTAGATAAATTGCTGTTCGGTGGAAGGCCTGAGGTGCAGCGCCGTTAGAATTTTAGTAGTTTAATTTTCCCCTCAGGGCGTCGTAAAACACAAGTTGCTGTCCTGTCGTCTTTCTGCAGCACTACTAAACATCTCAGACACGTTCAAAACAGCGTCTGCGATGTACTGCGTCAATTTTGACGTCTGCAAAATTAAGTTTATCGGCAACTGGGTATCAGATCAATCCTATGGTTTAAGAGGAACACGCTATCACGTTCTGGCATCGGATTAGGTCAGTAATAACTCAACGAAACACAACCATATTTGAAAACCTGACAGTGTTTCGGCTAACACGTGCGCTTTTTTTAGTTCTGAGGTTCAATGCAATGCGGTGTTCAGATGGACCTGCCACTGGACCCTCAACAGAGCCGCATTGCCCCATTTTACGGCCTCACAACTCAATGTTTTTATTCAACTCAATATTGTCTTCTGATACTAACTTGGGTCTGCCTTCAGGTTGTAGAGTACACGATCACCCTTTGTAGACTCCAGTTGAAATGTGATGGCACAAGGTGACGTACGGGAGGGGAAGTAAAGGGGAAACTGGCGAATGTGGTGGGTAGCCAGTACTCTTCACACTAACACGCAACATGGTGTATCCAACATTACTACCGCTGATGCGCACACCTCGGCTGCCAGTAGTCGACTGAACTGACCCCCCCGCCGATTTAAATGGACTCGTCCGTTTAGCCGAAAGACGAAATCTGGTTTCTGCGCGTGTGCCATCACATTTCAAACGCAGTGTACCTCGTTTGCCCTGACTTGCTCTGTGCGGTAGGTGAAATTTCTTACGGGATACGGGTGGGGTTCATCGGATCCACACCGAGTCTTCACTATTTGTATTTGTGGTGAAAAGCCTACTCTTTTCCAGTTAAGCAAACAAAAATCATATTCTCAACACAGGAAAGAAAACAACCGTCGCTTCCCTCCAGAAATAATAATCTTTGTTTGTATTGGTTGACCACACAACACACCACTTCACTCACTCAGCTCGGTTACCCGACTGCCAGCGTTAGACACCCAATTCCGTTATCTGCTGCTAACCGTTTTTCCCGCTTAAATCTCTCTGTAGGTTACCCCTCCTACATATCACCAAAGGTTCTTGAATGTACGTTGGTAGTTTATATGTGTAACGGATGGCTATGAACCGCTCGTAACTGAGGCCAACAGTCACTCTACCTAATAAATATACAGGGTGATTAAAAAAGATGGACTCAATTGAACAGTAAACGGCGCCTCAACACACTCCAGACAGTTTGTTGCAGTATTTCAAGTTCTCTGTTCGCTCTACGGGTTAACTTGCGTGGGCTACGCTTAAAACTCTCTTGAATTCGTCTCACATTCTCCTCTGATACACGCAAAATTCTTGTGCTGCATAGTAGCCATTTTGCTCTCAACTGACGCTGCTGCACGGCTATGCATTAGGCGAGCGCTCTAGTGACGGTACATAAAAATTTAGGACTTTTCCTTTCAAATTTTATGATCTCATTCAAATGCCTTATATATTTCGGGAAATATAATAGTATGAACTTGAGTCCATCTTTTTGAATTACCCCTACCAAAAATGTTTGACTACCAGGTTTTCCGAACAACAGGTAGTGAGCAGTTACTTTCTGTGGCACCTAAGTACAGTAAGGCCTCCGTCATCCGACTTCCGGTCAACGGCCTCGTAGAAAAGGAGGTAACTCTCGCTTATGTGTGTGTAGAAACTTGAATTCGGCATAACATGTAAAAATTACTGTATTCTTTTGTGGGTCCATAATGTAGCCTACAGAGCTGAATTTACAAAGCAGTGACACTTAGGCTATCCTATTCCTAGTTAGGCTTATGTGGCACAGGTCGAACTTGTTAAGTGGCAAAGTTACTGATATTACCTGTAAGTGAAGTGACCAGACATTTTAATGACAAATATTGGACGAGACAGTAACAGAGACGTCACTTGAATAAAATACATGGATAATCCATACATCAAACTGTACGAAATTTACTTGCTTTTGTGGATTTTTTAATTATCTTATTTAGGAGTTACTGAATGTCAAAATCCCCAAGGTGGTGTAAATGTACCAAGTCGCACTTCGCTGTCGGCGCCCCTGTATTCATGTGTTGCCTTTGTGCTGAAACACTGTTGGGCTAGGTTCGGTTATTTTGCTTCCTAAATTCGCATCTGAAGCCAAGGCGGAATCTTAACCAGTGGCGTAGCTAGTTTCATTTGGCGCCTGGGGCGAGTGACAACAATGGCCGCCCGCTAACAGAAATTATAAACTTAAAAAAAAATCACGATTATTTATTTAATTTCCTTTCAATTGGCTGAATATTTTAAGTTTGTTGAGCGCATGAAAGCAAAATTTTTCATTCAAAATATTCAACGTGCGGTCTCTTGAACTCTGCCGCCCGGGGCGACTGGCTCTCCGGTCCCTCCTCCCCCAGCTACGCGCCTGCCCCCACGAGGAGACTTAACGGTTGTTTTGAAGCAACCTTCTCCCCAATTAGACCGGATAACCGAGAGATGAATACATAAATAATCTAGCACAGGTTTATCAAATAGGAACGGCAATAGTTTTGAGTAACAAGTTTTTATTTCTGTCTATAATTTACCATAAACCCCAAAACACAACATACGTATTCAAACGGACAAAACAGCCTAACCACACAGAATGTACGTAAAGCCATGCTAATTGTACACACACGATGTATATTCTGTCTGGCTTTAGTAAAGTACCACAATTATAGAATAAGCAATCTTACTTCTTTATTGACGCATTATGGCGTGACTTGTGTGTCACCGCGTAACTAAGCCATCTTCAGAGTTAACATCTAAATTCATATGAAAACCATTGCCACAGCACTGATATTAATTTTTTAAATATTAATAAAAAATAATATATTGCGTTACATAAGGCACACATTTACGTGTGTGTGTGTATATATATACCTGCTAAACAAATACCAGTAAACAGTGAGATATTTACAAAAGCCTACCTGAATCCTGAGTAGTTGGTCTTACTAGCAGATAAAGGCAACACGTTCCTTCGAAACGTCGAGAAACCGCAGCATCGCATTCCCGAAGCCCGGAATCCTCCATTACACCGCTGCAGCAACATGTTCTTTATGTATGTATGTATGTTACGCACACATCCCCTATAATTTTAACACTCTCACACACGCTTTTCTCTTTGCACACATTTCTCCATGTTTTCGTAGCACTACGCTACCCTGATATTCCAGTTACATGCAATACTCCCCTTCTTGGCCGTTCTGTTTTGATACATTCAACTGTTCCTCAACAGAGTCCACCGTGTTTTGTATGCACTGCTCACGTCCTTGACTATTGCAAGTTAATGCATGTCACTGATGGCTATATATTACGTGTATGCCATAATGCTCGGTTAGTATATCAGCAGTCTGACGTTTTCCGCGATCCATTCTTATGGATTTGTTGATGTGCAGATACTCTTTGATGAATCGTTCAGACGTCTCTGCGTATAGTAGAAGTTATTAAAGTCGTTTAAACCGAGATGCCAGTTATGGAATGAATGAACTGTTTGTTACTGTAACACTGTTGCGTTTGTGCCTTGCATCCGACTAGTACATGACATATCGATCGCGTTTACGTTGCAGATCGATACGTATATCGAACAAACCATCATGGCTGATCCGTTTCTTCTCACTGGTAATCACCCTCATCTTATCCTATCTGTAAACGTAATGGCTCTGCTATCTTTCAACAACAGGCCATTCGGTACAGTTTTTACAATTGCCAAACTAATGACAATTTTTAACACGTGTTTTGCACATTTGGATTTTTATACGTTTTGAAATCTTCAGTTGTTGGGACTCGTTCACAGCTCCTACATTTATACTTACAAAATATACTACTATTGTATTTATCACTATTAAAACTTTTACTAATTTGGCCCCTAACATTATTAACTTCACATATTATTCTAAATTTCGTATTGATAAACATGCCCCCTAAGTTCGTTATGTATTTAACAAAATACTTGTAGATAAATTTTGCCCAAGATTTTTATACTTTACTGTATTTGGATATAGTTTTCTGTGCTACCAATTCTGGAATACTTCATTTGACCGTTCCTTATAGCATATCCGTTGTAAAATGCATTGTATCTTCTTTCTAACTCCGACTGCCCGTTGTATTCTGCAATGCGATCGACACGTACCCTAACCTACTCAAAGATATCGTTAGTTTGTGTCCTGTATATATGTACGGAACTACTACGAACTACAATATATGTCTGTGTAGGCGCAGGCTTCTGGTGTGTGCCTCAAAATATTTCATGTTGTACTCCGTACATGATAAAATACAGGCAATTTACCGCCACATTTTGCTCTATTCTAATTAATTAATTTAACTACCTACCGTTACTTCAAATTTATATGGGTTGGACGGTCCGAAGATTGGAACCCGGTGAAGACATTTTCCGAATCCGTCCAGATCGACCCTGAGGCTTCTGTACAATCGCTACCGGGTCTCTTTCCCAAGCGCAAAGCGAGCGAGTTGTGCCGTTGACCACCCACCCACACCTAGGTCCGAGGTTAAGGAAAGAGTAGAGCTATACCTTTATTCTCCCTCTGCGCCTTCAAGACCTGTTCTAGAGTGAACTTCACCTTTTACCTACCACTATTTGCATAGCAAGTACTTATATCAGGAGTGCTCAAACCCACGCGCAAGATAGCCTGAGCGATTGAAATTTTGTACGGTGGCACCTAATATTTGCGGGTCCTCAGTAGGGAACTTGCTGCAGTCACACTTTTGGTGCCTAGTATTTTGAGGTGGCTGCAAAGATTTTTTTTTTTAATCTATGAACTCCTGACTTACACAGTTAAATACACACCCACATTATTTGACAATGGCATGGTTTCCACATAACTTCAAATGTCGACGCAGAAGATGGGTCAGTTGGCCGACATGCCTGTGCCGTAATGTTATAATGTGCAAATAAACAGGCAGATTTGGTTATTGCCTACCTGTGCTCACTAACTACACAACTTAGTTGCAGAAGTGATGGTGGATGTGATCTTCTGTTGACAGCTTCCTGCGGCCACGGAGGCAGCAAGTTCTTCACTTTTGATGGCGCAGCATTTGATTATAACCTCACATCTTGTTGGCATCTCCTTGCGAAAGACTGCTCGGGCCAAAGTCGCTTTGCCATTCTCATGAGATCCGTCCATAACAACGAAACGGTAAACATATGCGTCATTTTTATCGTATTTGGGGCCCAAAGTCCGTGCTGTATGCTAATTTCTACTATGAGGTCTTTATAAATACATTGTTATTATTATTATGGAGGAAAATTTGACAGTATGAATTCGTTTTCAATGATCCTGTTTATGATCTAACTTTCGACTCTGTTACTTCCTAAGTCTGGTACTGCATTACTTTGTCAAAAGCTTTCGTATAAAGCGCCAATGACATATAAATCCATACTGAGCATTTGGGGAATGAAAGTGACTGGGGAAACCCGAAGTACTCGGACTGAAACTTGTCATCCACATCCCACATGAACTGGCTCGGTATCGAACCCGGGTTTCTGCAATGGAAGGCCATACTGCCATGGCCTGACCTCGTATCACTCAGAATTTAGACGTACAAAATATTATGGAAGGGGATAACCATCACTATCCAGAAGTAACCCTTGTTACTACGCTGCAGGAGGTGGAAGTGAACTTGGACAACTATCAGATAGTACATCTACGTCCCGGACCGGACGTGTCAGTAAACGAGAAACCTCTACGCCTCGCCGAAGAGACGGTGGTCGAGATCACAGATGAAGCGGGAACAGTCCTTGTGCACGTGGAAGCCGCGGAGTGGCCTGAGCAGCTCATCAGTATGAACATGCCTGCCCACGGACTGCACGTGATTTACACTGGATCGCAGACCGTGATCATGGTCAGTCCGCTCTGCATAACACAACTTCCGTGCCACAGACATATGATTTACTAATGCAGACTAACTGCACATACGGTAATAAATACACATGGTATCACTTCACGGTAAATTTATATTACATGTTGCAGCTTTATTTCAGGCAGAACTGTCATAAATGAAATTGTGTGTTGTTGTATATACACATCGCCGATCCTGGTGGCCGTGCGGTCTAAGGCGTGTATCAGCAACCACTCGCTGCGACTGCGGGTTCGAATACCGCAGGAAGCATGGATGTATGTTGTGAGTGCTGTGTGTTGTCAGGTAAAGGGCTCTGCGACGGGCTGATCCCACGTACAGAGGTGACCTACCGAGTGCGTATGTGTCGAATGTGTGTAATCCAGTGCGATAATGACCCTCCGCACCTACCATGAGTACGTAGAAAGAGGTCAAAATAAAGAGGGAGGAATGCATATACATATCGTTAAATATACAGCAAAAATAAGTATTGGAAAAAACAACCAAATATTAGTATATCGAAGATGTTTATCATACAGTGAAGACACTTATCAATGCAGGATTAAAATCCCTTCAGGACTGAAAGATGATTATACATACACATATGTTTGGATGCCAGGGGTACAAGCATGGAGATAATGAAATAGCACACAAAAATACAGACTGAAACTGCACAAGTTTTAAACAGTTTTGGGTATAATATATATCTACATATATCAAACATGTGTTTTGATTAATTAAGTACCAATATTTGGCTATAATTTCCAGCTTACATAATATAGGTGTGTGTGTGTGTGTGTATACATATATAGCTTATTGTTCATTTGCAATTCCATTGATCCTGCTAAGTAAAACAACTTTGGGATACAGAATTAGTCATAAACCATGTGGATAAGCAATCAGTGACTTGTAAACAATAAGCAGCATCTTAACTTCCTTTGTGTTCAAATTCTTCTGGAGAATGGCTAAATAAAGTCAAAACATAAGGAGAATACACTATCAAATGATACATTATATATTTGTTATCATATGTGCAGTTAGTTGGAATTACACACAAAACAATGGTCAGTAAACTTGTGTGCTATTCAGTGGCCTGCATATGGCTGTTTTCATTCAGTCTCTGAATCCTTAAATTGCTATTTCAACTGTCTTCTCACTATCATTTCCACCATATAACAGACTATTTCTTACATTTTGTGGTCTCATAGCACACTCAAACCTACCCAGTGTTCCGTGATTTCTGAAACATTATAATACAAATGTGAAGGAGTAGCAGTTCCTTGTCTTGTATATGAATTATTTCCCAGATGATGTCCAAGTACAAGTCCAAACATCAGAGCAACACTGTGCAACAAAAGAGGAAGATGTAATAAAATCCTCCAGGGCAGAAGGAAGTGTTTTATTATCACTGTCGGTTTGTTCATGGCAAACGTGAATAATTTTGAACTTCACCTTCATACACAATTTTCCGATACACCTGGCCTATTCATAAAAGCTGCATGTATGAAAATCTTTATTTTAATATCAGTGGGTCTAATAAAGGGTTCAAGGCAAGCAAAAAAGAGATATCAGAACGATGGCACCTCAATTTTGTGCGGTACGTCGAACAAAAACTCCAAGCAAGACTGTGGACATGTATCGAACTAACAGTGTTACCTTTTCCTCAGGCCGAAAGAAGAATGCGCGGTCGGCTCTGTGGCATATGTGGGGACTATGATGGTGACACTGTCAAGGAGTTCCGGAAACCTCAAGATAACCAGGCACTCAACGGTCAAGAATATGCTTCATCGTACGCAGTCACAGATTCTGAATGTGGTAGTCGGGCATCTTGAGTAATAAAAAAATGATACAAGTTGTGCAGTAGCTTCCATTAACATTCCTGTGCATATTAACACTCACATGCACCACATGTCAACAGGAATTACAGTTTACAAATCTAATGAATAAAGTAATAATAACCACAGATCATGTGTTTGATTGGTTCTCTACACTAAGAATTACAGAACTGTACAGATTACTGTGCATTAACATGGACAAGAGATGATTTGGTACAGTAAAGTAGCAAGAGCCTGCCTACTTAGTAATGTTGTTTTAACTAACAAAAGACATGGCGCAGTATCAGGTGCGAAAAGACAGGCAATGTATGCATAAACATAACACTGAGGTGCGTTCGCACAACCATTGCTGGAGTGGGAAAGCTGCGAGTACTACATATTCTGTGTGTGTGTGTCTGTAACCTTAGTTAACCAGCTTGCCTACTGCATGTGCTGTATTGTATTGTCACCGGTGGCCTGTCGGGCTGTACACCAAATTTTCACCACCACCTCATAAACAGCATGATTTTTTTGGGGGGGGGGAACATTACTGAACATGGAATGTGCATTCTGATTTTCTCCATGGCTTTTATCTGAAACGTTTCTCATTCTAAGAAGATTTCAGTGAGCTGCTATCACAAATGTATATTCTAAACGATCACCCTTTTTAACTCGGTTGTCCCAACGTGCTCAGTCTGGTACGCGATCCTCTTTTGGGAAACAGGTGTGGTTCACCAAATCACATAGTTTCAGTTATTTCTTTTTACTTGTTGTTTCACTCATTGTATTCTTGACATAAAAAAGGTGTGCTGTAACAAGTACTCTCTCACTCGCATCACTCTCGTACATACATGACTGCTTTCCTTACTGGACTGCTACCATCTGTTGTCTGCTGCTGACGTTTTCTCATTTACCTCTTATTCTGCTAACATGGAGAATATGGAGAGCTCCTAATAATGCCAGCAAATGGCAGATGGGATTTAACTCAGCGTTTAAAGGGTTAGATATCTCCCCATACAACCCCTCCTACCTATCACTAAAGGTTCTTGAACATACGTTGACAGACTGTCAAGTAACTGGCGCCAGCAAACCTAATAAACAACTATACTAAAAATTATCGGCTACAATATAGGTCTTCATGTAAACTACCCGTTATTCATCAGATTTCAATGAAACCTGCATTTTTTAGTAGATTTTTTAAAAATACTCAAATTTCAATCAAAATCCATCCAGTGGGAGCCAAGTTGTTCCAGGCAGACGGACGTGACAAAGTTATTAGTCGCTTTTCACAACTTTTGAACACACATAGAAATGAACACAAGTTTCTGAGGGTTTAAAAACTGGTGTTCGTCACCTGTTTGAAGATAATTCAGGAATTTAGCCTGAAGATTGGAAACCACAAATACGATATCAGATAAATGATGCCTGCTGTGCATCTGTTCAGTGACACCTTCCATCAGTATTTAAGAACAGATGAGTATTGGGCACACACGAGTTGTCCTGTAAAACTAATTCTCATAACTGAGGTGGTTTCTTGAATTTGTTACCAACAGCCAGCAAATACAGACAGAAGTTGAGATTAGCATAATCATTCAAATCATGTCACAGATTTCAAAGACACTGAACACAGCTATGCAAAATCCTGCTTCAGAACTCTCAGATCAACAACCTACCCCAGGAACTGCAAGGAACTAAAGATCAGCTGTTCTTTGCATCCATGCCACTAACGAAATCTCTCAAGTGTAATCGGTATAGCAACTTGCTACAGCCTTGATAGTCTTGGGACTGAATCCCAGTAGGGGGCAAGATTTTCTGCACCTGTCCAGACTAGCCCTGGGGCCCACCCAGCCTCCTGTAGAATCGGTTCTTTCCCATGGGTAAAGCAGCCAGGGTGTGGCATTCACCACCAAACCCATCTATTGCCTGTTCCACGGTGAACTTTACCTTTTTTAGGCACACTTGTGAAATTGCAAAAAGTAACTATTAGCCCCATCAAGTCTGTCCAGCAGTCCATCCATGTGGAACACCTCAGCTCCCACTGGACGGATTTTCATGGAATTTGATATTTCAATATTTTTTTTGAAAATCTGTTACAAAAATTCAAATTTCAGTAACACGTGACAAGAATAATGGGTACTTTACATGAAGACCTAAGTACATTTATTACATGTCGCTTAATTCTTCTTTGAATGAGAAATGTTTCCAACAAAATTCATAGAGAAAATCAAAACACGTTTTATGTTCAATAACTTTTTCACAAAAATTTTGCCCTTACAAGATAATGTGGACAAATACGGTACAGTCAACACAGATCACAGACAACAATATAATAGAGCGCACATGCTTTGCAAGCTGGATAACTAAGGCTTCAGACACACTCAGAATTGCAATACTTTTTGCCTTTCCATGGCAACAATAGTTATGTGAATGCACCTCATTGTTATATAACACGTACATTGCCTGTATTGTTGACCTTCAACAGCAAGTAATTCCAACCTTCTGGGACATGAACCCATGTAAAGTGGTAAACAGTTACTAACATTTCACAAGAGCTTGCAGACTTCATTTTCAGGATCCAGCATTCCAATTCTTCTGTGAACTATTAGCAACTACTTACTAGTGCACCTGCAAGCTTCCTGCACAAATAAAGCACAATTTTAAATAACGATGTCAAATTCCTTTTCATACCTGATGACATGTGAGATGAACACTGCAGTAAACATGAACTTTAGACAGATCGCAAATTACGTTATGAATTATATTTAGAGGCATGTTAATTACATAATGGAACCTAAGATAAAAGTGAGTACAATCAAATAGTTTTTGGGCTGAATTTATTTTTGCATAACAACATCTGCCTTCCAGTACATGTTGTCTGCTTCTCCTTGGTACTTCAAACATCAAGCCCATTTTGATGTTTGTGTGACCATGCATCATTGATACAATAATATAAACAGCCAACTAGATGCAACAATAATAGTTTTAATAATTTCAATCAGCTCAACATGTTTCGGGCGATAATTTCATCCATCCTCAGGAGCACTAGACTGTGTTTACAGCTTGTGGTATAATGCACTGTATAATCCGTCCTTACAGTGCATTATACCACAAGCTGTAAACACAGTCTAGTGCTCCTGAGGATGGGCAAAATTATCACCCGAAACATGTTGAGCTGATTGAAATTATTAATAAAAATTACTATTGTTGCATCTAGTTGGCTGTGTATATTATTGTATAAAGCCCAGTGTTTGTGCTGCTATTTGAAGCAACTGAATGAGTGCATTCGTTCAAACTCGGCAACTGTAAACTCTGATTTTACTTGAACTGTGGTTATACTAAATATCCTTCCCTGTCACACTGCCTGGACTTCTGAGAAAACAAATAAGGCACATGGTGCTACATCTGGTGAGTAGCGTGGATGTCTAATGACAATAACTTTGTAGGCAGAAATTCAACCACAAAGCACAGCCCATGCATTTTTCATGATCAAGAAACCAATCCCCTTATTCTAATTTTTAAGTCATTTTTTTCCACATACTTCCCTCAGGCACTGTAAGTGTAGTAATACTGTTTACAATCTGTTCTTGTGGAACAAATTCATAATGTACAACTCCTCGAGTTTCAAAAAACCAATGAGCATGCTCACTGCATTTGAGCAAACATACCTTTCTCGTGGGCATGGAAGATGATGGGCTCCTCCACCGAGATGATTGTTACTTGGTTTTTGGGTCACACCCATACACCTGTGATCACCATACAATAGAATTCTACGTTTTAAGCCTCTCTTGAAGGTCCTGACATAATTCACCTCTGCACCTTACTCAGCAGGAAGGGCACAGGTTTGCTGACAATCTGATGCACATACAGAGTGTCTTTAAAAATGCTCTGAACTGACACAAGTGATACTTCCAACACATTCACAACTTCTGCTTTTAAGGACAAGTTCCTTCACTTGACACTAGTTCTCATCTGTTTTGCTTTGCAATGGACATCCCGAGTGTTCGGCATCTAGGCAGAGGCTGGACTGCACTTTAACTTAGAAAACCACCCACAACTTGATTCCTTCCCATTTTCTTCTCTTCTTAAGCAACTTTCTACACTTCGAAAGTTTCCAAACCCCCCACCCCCAAAAAAAGAAACAAAATGTGATGCAGATACATTGTTCTTTCAAATCTGTCATTTTGTAGGTATGTGAAATTTATAAATGGAATAACACATACTTGTACTTCAACCTTTTACTGCCAGGCTGTATAGAGGTTATGCTAAAAATCAATAAAATCAATAACCTGTTGAAACAGAGAAATATCGAAACATGTATCAAGGAAAATGGTCACACTATTCAAATATGTAATTGCTGCAGAATTCGTGGATGAGAATGAAGCTTAATGCGTTTAAAATGGTGTCTAAAGGACTGCCTAACAACACAACATGCAGATCAACTACCAAGGTGGCAAGAAACATCACTCAACATCATGTGTACTACAGTCTTATTCAAAGCAAGGAAAGACTCAACAGGCTCAAAGCATCTACAAACAGTAGCAGAAGTTCATGTTAGCAGCATTAGTGTCATTTCACAGTTACTCTGGAAACTTTTGATTGCACCACAATGCTTTCAGTTTCAACTCTCAGCACCACAATACATTCTGTCCCTGTATGATCCATAAAGGGTTAGGATTTTCTTGGTCAGTTGACAATAATCACAGACTGTTATGCCTTCTGGTCTAAATTATTATATTTATTTGGGAATGTCAGTATAATGCACAAAAAAAATGAAATACAAATAACAAGAAGCACTCAACAAAATGATGTTACATGTCATGCCCCCATGCTTAATGATGGATGGGGTCATACACCAATTATTTTTACATTTCTATCAAAAAATGTGGCATTAAAGAGGCAAGCTGTGATGAGACACTCACAGTTGTATTCATGATCACAACCTTACACAAACCTATAAATACTATGCACGACATAAACACATACAGTGAAACTTGCTTAAGACATTTTTGAAAAAAATTCGACAAATCAAAACTTAAGAAGCGGGAAAACATCTCACGATGTTAGGAATGAACATTCCACACTTTTAACTTTCAGAACTTGTTACAATTGTGTGGCAGTCTACAGCTCCTTCAGATCTCAATAAATGAATTGAATTATGTAACTGTTTCAATGTTTACTGTGGTTTCAAAATTATTTAGATTATTAAATAAACAATTTTATGTCTATCACGTAGTAGCAGGACACCATGTTTTGTTGTGGGAAATTCATATATATCAGGTGAGAAAGTAATGGGTGTCTAGGGTCTTGTAATTATAAAGCATAATTTTTATTCAATTGCTTGTTTAATTGCAACAAGGTGTTGTGACAAAGTGAATACATAATTTGTTGCAAAACCTGGATATTATTTGTTGTTCTGAACTGTTATTGAGAAATGTAATGCCCATATATATTCACCAAGGCTGTGAGTCTATCACTGACTAGCCAGGACACTGAGATCGTAGGAGTGTTGAAGGGATCAAGCTGTGACAGTTACATATGTGCAACATATTTGTGTAAGCTGCAGCAGTTCTGGTTAGTGACACTCTGAACACATTCTCACCTGTATCTCACCATCCAGCCACTCTGTCAGTAAATTTTCACCCAGTTTTACTTACATCTTTAAATACACTGCCACTGACAGTTCGTTCACAAGTTCACATTTCATTTCAGGCTTTCATTTTTCTTGCAATATTTATTAAGCATGGTTTGTCTTGCACTTATTTTCAAAAACAGTCTCAGTATACATCTTCAGGTTCCACAAACTTTTAACTACATCCTCTGGGACGTTTGTGTTGCTTTGCAGAAAATAGTCGTACTTTTCCAAGTACTCCATCGCCTCAGAACATGTGGGAACAAATGGACAGTCATAAGCCACTGGACCATCCATTTCAAGTTCATCTGGGCTAGAAGTAACATTATCACACAGCTGGTCCAAATCTAACTCCCCACATGGTGGAAGGGTATCATCTGCTTGTACAAACTCTTCAAAAGTAGACCTGATATTTAGCTTCTCCTGGAGACTGGACCATGCATCACAGCTTACTTCATCATCACCATCCTCATCTCGTTCTGCAGGTTCTGCAGTTGTGCTGAATCCAGCCTTCCTAAAGGAGTTGGCAATAGTATCTCTGCCAACTGAATTCCAAGCCACGGCAAGCATGGACACAGCGTCAAGCAAGGACATTCTGCAGCCGTCTTCAGTGAAGTTACGTCTTTGCAGCAATCTCAAAACAAAGCTTCTACGAAACCTCTGCTTTAAGGCCCTGATGATACCCTGGTCCATAGGTTGCAACACTGATGTCATGTTTGCAGGAATGAACTCCACTTGCACATTTTTAAAGTTCCCTACATCTTTTGGGTGAGCAGGACAGTGGTCTACAAACAGGAGTATGTTCCTACTCTTTGATGCCATTCTCCTGTCAAGAGAGACCAGAAATTCATGGAAGATCTCACATGTCATCCAGGCAGCCTTATTGTGACGGTAGGTGCATGGCAAAAACTTTGTGTTTTTGAAACACTGTGGCTGTTTTGATTTTCCTACTATCAGGAGTGGCAATTTCTCTGTGCCATCCAAGTTTGCACATACAAGAATGGTGAGTCTTTCTTTATTAACCTTTATGCCTCTGCGACTTGTCCCTTTGAATGTGTATGTTTTGTCAGGCAGCATATTGTAGAACAGGCCACATTCATCAGCATTAAAGATGTCCTTCAGAGAATACTTGGCCATGAGATGAGGAAGAATTCTGCCTTTCCAGGCTTCCACTTCTTCTGGATTTGCACTGTTTGCCTCACCACTAAATTTTCTGTACACAATACCAGAACGCTTTTTAAACCTATCTATCCAACCTTTGGATGGTCTGAATTCAATATTCAATTTCATTGCAATTTCTTCTGCCTTACTTTTAAGAATGCGTCCGTTAATTGTTAAGTTAAGCGCCCGTTTTTGTCGGAACCACTCCATAAGAACTGCTTCCACCTTTTCATATTTTCCTGTTTTCATTCTCTTTCTGCCCGGCTGTTGTGTTAGTAACTGTTTAAGGATTTTGTTTCTGTTTAGCATAATTGTGTTAACAGTTGACACAGGAATGCCTAGTTCTTTACAGATTTTGGTGCGTGGGACACTTGGAAAGCCATCCACTTTTTGTATTATGTGCAGCTTTTCAGATAACGAGAGTGGCTTGCGTTTTATGCCCGTTTTTGATGTTGCCACGTTCAAGTACGTGTTTTCTGAAATAAACGAAAAAATCTAATGACAGTGTTAATTCAACTTTATACTCGATTCAGTGAAGCATTCAGTTCAGTATTAGCACTGAGGTGAAACAACCACAAGTTCCAGATTACAAACAACGCTGCTCCATCGTGTAATTTTCTGGACTACAATAATGTCTTGCTAGCACACAGGTTTTGATGAGTGGTATTAACCACAATGACGTGTGCAATAATTAATCACTCTACAGGACAAAAACTTGCACACATCCACCATGTCAAGTGAACAAAATTTTGTGCACAGAATACTCTGGATGACTGATATTAAAATAGTTTCAGTAACAATGCACTCCACGAAACCCACGCTGGAAACGCATTAAAAGGGCAGTGTGTATGTTAATCACATTGGAAAATTCTGGTACCTTATGCTGACGTCTTTGGCGTGAAAAAATTCTTAAATAGTGATGTCTTAAGCAAGTTTCACTGTATTTATTCACTTAAAGAAAGGACTGAGAAAACTTATAACACACTTCAGTCAGGACATCTGATGTCCCAGCCAAGATTCAAATCAAGTACCTGCTTTACAACTTGTGTTACATCTTCAGCCAACTTACTCAATATGTACACTCAATACTATACCGATTCTTGACAATGATAGTGTATAAATGCAATATGTATAAGCTGAGAGATTCTGACAGCAAGATACAATCTTACACATGACAGGGCTACAAATGTTCTGAATTACATGTCCACTGCACAGAATAATGGACCATCCCCAAGACTCTTGGGCCCACACTTATCAGTGTGAGTAACTCATTGCACATATCACAGTTAAATGGACATGCTTCAGTGCCTAAACACTGATGTTTCTTTAGATCATGCTTCCGAGCAAAGACTTGCTACAAATATAACACTAACATGGTCACTCCCACTATGTCTCCATCTGCTGCTGAATGCGTCACTAAACACATGACAGGAATATGGATACTCTCCACAATTTATGCAATGATGTATCTAGATTTGCTTTAAGGTGGCACATACCCACTATGCTATTAAATACAATTTATGTTACAGTCAGTCAACACAACATTATAAAAGGTAAAGTTCACTCTCAAACAGGCCATGAAGGCCCAGATGGGGAGCAGAGGTATGGCTCTACTCTTTCTATACCCTTGGCGCTATATGGGGGTGGGTGGTGAACACCACACCCCGCCCACTTTACACCCCAAAAAAAGACCCAGTACCCATTGTACAGGAATCTGGGCGGGCCCCTGGGCCGGTCTGGAAGGGTGCAGAAAATCCCACCTCCCAGTGGAATATGATCCCCAGGATCGTCCAGCCTGTAGTGAGTCGCTATACCAACTACACTATCCTGACCCACACACATTATATTCAAGAAGAATAAGGCTAAATATTTCACATAAAAACAATTACCCATTATCATAGCTAATTACAAGAATACAGATATGGAGGCAAGGGTAACGAAGATAATTCGTTCTGGAATCACATTTGTTAGCCGAAACACACATACAGATGAAAAAGATAAGCTCCTGGAATGGCCCGACCGTTCATGTTTGCTGCTTTATGTTAACGCGCGCATCCACTAAAACATTCATTAGCCGAATCCATATTCATTA
>Ga0123353_10005109_pt1 | contig 17134 bp, 13 predicted proteins | sample TergutLab28metaG_3_FD_92763 | JGI IMG/M metagenome (GOLD analysis project Ga0123353, IMG submission 92763) | Labiotermes labralis P3 segment gut microbial communities from Petit-Saut dam, French Guiana - Lab288 P3 | ecosystem: Host-associated > Arthropoda: Insects > Digestive system > Gut ...
CGCTTATGCCATTGACGTAATTGTGCCGCATTCGGGCTCGGAACTGTCGATGGAGTTTTTCACGAAATTCACGGATGGTCCCTACACCAGCGATCTCACGTTGGCATTTGGCGAATCTTGGGGACTCGACAATTTCCAGGTCGAAGTGATGGACAAGCCTTTGGACCTTGATGCGGAGACTTTGAAACAATGTTTCGACGCACTGATTGGCAACGATGCCATGAAAGCCCATGCCGCCCGTTGGCGGCTCGTTGCGGCAGAGAGTGCCGCAGTGGAATACATCGCCGGTTGGTTCAAGGATGAGTCGAATGCTACGAAGCGGACGGAGATTCAAAAGCCGGGCAATTTCGACTTGTTCCGTATTGATCGTGTGCTGCAACTCATTGGGACGGCGGAAGCGGAGGCGTTGCGGAAGGAGATAAAATAACCAAACGCAAAGAGCGGGGTGGCGTAAGCCACCCGGTTGGTCGCGGAGTACCAGTTAAAAACCGGAGTTACCGCACTGATCCCGCCTCGCGCATCATACGTAAAATCAACTCATCGAACGGCACGGCAGTCGGAGAAATGGTGCAATTAAAACCGTTTTCAATGCAATAGCGTTGGGTCGATTCCAGAAATTCGCTGACTTTCTTTTTGTAACGCCGGAGCACGCTTTCGCTGATCGTAACATCGCGGACATAGCCCGTTTCGATATCCACCAACTGCACGTCGCCGAGCAATCGGGGCGACGTTTCTACAACGTCATGAATTTGGATCAAGTTCGGCTCATACTGACGATAACGAAGTGTATCGACCGCCGTTTGCCATGAATTTGGTGGGGCTGCCGTATCGAAAAAATCACTGACAAGAACTGCCAGTCCTGTACGATGTTTGCCATGCAGAAACTCGTTGACCGAAGCCCGAAGGTTGGTTGCCTCACCAACGGTCTGAAGCGATTCAAAAAACCGCAGCAATTTCAATACGTGCTGCTTGCCCCGGATGAGCGGAAAAATGTCGTAAATCTTATCCGCAAACGCGACGACACTGACACGGTCGAGATCAGCCAACGCGATATACGCCAGTGCGGCGGCAATCTGTCGGGCGTAATCGAACTTACACGGATTGCCAACCGACATGCTTCGTGAACAATCGAGAAAAAAGTAAACGTGCAGGTCTTCTTCTTCCTCGAAGCGTTTGATCAATCGGCTGCCGAGTCTCGCATGGACATTCCAATCGAGATAACGCAGATCATCGCCGAACACGTAATCTCGATGGTCAGCAAACTCGACTCCGCCGCCGAGTTGCCGAGTGCGTTTCTGTGCGAGCAGTTGCCCTCGAAAGATCCGCCGCGAAATCAACGACAGATATTCGAGTTTTTTGATGAATTCTGAATCGAACATTGTGGAGATATTATACCATACCGCGCCAAAAAGCGCAATCGCAAGAGTGGCGGGCGTTTGCGGTTCTTCTCCTTGCTTACGCGGCGGGTTCTGATTCGTGCACAAACGCTTCTATCCGATTAAAGGCTTCTGCGAGCATCTCCAGACTCGCCGCAAACGAGGCGCGAACGTAACCCCCGCAACCGAATGCGGAACCCGTAACAAGCGCAACGTGTTTCTGCATCAAGAGTTCCAAACAGAACTGCTCCGAATTGTTAATCTGCGCCTTATCAATGTGCATAGTGCCGAGTCTGCGTCCCAAAAACTTTTTGATATTGATGAACGCATAAAACGCCCCGTCCATCTCGGGACAACTCATTCCCTCGATTGCGGCTATCCGTTTAGCAACGTAGTCGCGGCGTTCCTTGAACGCGGCAAGCATTGATGTAACGCAATCCTGCGGACCCGCCAGTGCTGCCAAAGCAGCATACTGACTAACACTGCATGGATTGGACGTTTGTTGACTCTGCAACTCCCCCATCTTTTGGGCGATGCTGACCGGACTCAACGTCCAACCGATCCGCCAGCCCGTCATCGCATACGTCTTGCTTACGCCATTGACAACAATCGTGCGGTCTTGCAAACCGGCACATAGCGTCGGAAAACTGACGAACTCGCCGTCGCCGTAAATTAACTTGTCGTAAATTTCATCAGCAAGCACGAGCAAGTCGTGTTTGAGCACCACATCGGCAATCGTTTCGAGTTCGCGGCGGCTGTACATTGCTCCCGTCGGATTGGACGGACTGCAAAGCAACAGCATTCGGGTCTTCGGTGTGATTGCTCGTTCAAATTGTTCGGCGGACATCTTGAAGTTCTGCGATTCCTCCGTCGGAACAATCACGGGCACTGCCCCGGTTAACTTCACCAACTCGGCATAAGAAACCCAATAGGGTGCCGGTATGATGACTTCATCCCCCGGATTCAACGTCGTAAAGAATGCGTTGTGCAGAGCATGTTTCGCCCCATTGGCAACGACGACCTGTGCCGGAGTGTATTGCAGACCATAGTCGGCAGCGTATTTGTCCGCGATGACTCGCTTGAGTTCTGAAATACCACTGGGAACAGTGTATTTTGTGTGCCCCGCCTTAATCGCATGGACGGCGGCTTCGCAGATGTGCTGCGGCGTGTTGAAGTCGGGTTCGCCGAGACTCAAATCATAGACGGTTTTGCCCTGTGCTTGGAGTTCCCTTGCCTTTGCCGACATGGCAAGCGTGGCGGACGGTTCTAATCCCTGGACGATAGTTGACGGTATGATTGTTGACGGTGTGATTGCCATACGGGTGGTGATTTTAACGAAATTTAACGCACATGCAAGATGGGAGTGAAACAAGAGGGGAGTGAAAGCATATTCTTGCCAAAACCCGCATATCCGGTATAATCGACACAAGCGGAGTGCCAATGAGGGTGCTCCGCGAAACAACCAAAAAGGATTATCCCCATGCCGAAAATTGTACTGCTCGATCCCATCTCCGACGATGGAAAAAATATGCTCCGAAACGCTCCCGGTATTGAATTTGAAGACCGGCACGGTCTCAAAGGAGAGGAACTCAAACAATGTCTCACCGAATTCGACGGTGCCATCGTCCGCAGTGGGGTCAAAATCACTGCCGAGTCGCTCGAAGGAAACACCCGGCTCAAAGCGATTGCCCGAGCGGGTGCCGGAGTCGATAACATCGATACCAAAGCCGCCACCAAACAGGGAATCATCGTGATGAACACTCCCGGCGGCAATACCATCTCGACGGCAGAGCAAACCTTTGCCCTGCTCCTCGCCCTCTCACGGAACACCGCCCCGGCATACCAAGCGTTGATCGAAGGACGCTGGGACCGCAAAAACTACACCGGCAATCAACTGGCGGCAAAGACCATCGGCATCGTCGGCATGGGACGCATCGGTCAAGTCGTCGCCGGTTATGCGAAGGCGTTCGAGATGAAAGTTATCGCTCTGGATCCCTTCTTCACGGCGCAACGAGCCGAAGAACAGGGCATCACGCTTGTCAATAGTTTTCACGAGATGCTACCGCAGATTGATTTCCTGACGGTTCACACGCCGCTCAACGATCAAACTCGCGGAATGTTCGGCAAAAAGGAACTCGAACTCATCAAGAAGGGGGCGAAACTCATCAACTGTGCCCGGGGCGGTATTTACGACCTCGACACACTCGTCGAAGGAATGGAAACCGGTAAACTCGGCGGGGTTGCCCTTGATGTCTATGAGGAGGAACCCTGCACGAGTCATCCGCTCTTCGGCAAACCAAACGTCGTCTGTACGCCGCACTTGGGAGCAAGCACGGAAGAGGCACAAACCAACGTCGCTCTCGAAGCGGTCGAACTGTTGCTCGACTATTTCACGAACGGAACAATTCGACAGGCGGTCAACTTCGGAACACTCGACGCTAAAACATTAGCATCGCATCGGGGACATTTGAACGTTGCTTATCGGCTGGGAATGTTATCGGCACAAATGCAACTGGGGAACATCAAGTCATGCAAACTTCGGTACAAGGGTGAGGTAGCGGGCAGAGACACCACACTGATTTCCAGTGCGTTCGCGGCGGGCTTGACCACCGCCGCCATGAACGAGGAGATCAGCATCGTGAGTGCCGCTCCGTTACTCAAAGAGCGGGGCATTGATTTGGTCGAAGAGAAAACCTCGGAGGTCGGCGAATTTTCATCACTCATCACGGCGGAGTTGAAAGGGGAACATGGCACCGTCTCCCTTGCCGCAACGCTTTTCGGCAGTTCGATGCCGCGGCTGGTGTTGTTCAATAATCATCAGTTGGAAGGATACTTGGACGGCAATTTGCTTTTCATTGAGCATCAGGACAAACCAGGGGTGATCGGAGCGTTGGGCGTTACTCTCGGCAAACGGAACCTGAACATTAGCAACATGTCCGTGGGGCGACTGAAGAGTTCACGAGCACCAGGGGAGTTTCATATCGGCGTACTTGCGTTGGATGACGCGCCGGATGCGGAGACCCTGAAAGAGATTTCGGCATTGTCCGTTGTTGCAAAAGTTTATTCCGTCAAACTTCCCGCCGCCGACACCTTGCCCGGGTGGATGGGATAACCGGGTGGATGGGATAACGCCCATCCGCTTTTTCTTGTTGCGTTTATGCTACAATAAGAGCACGTCCGAACCGACTAACCCCCTCGAAAACGATGAAACGTTTGCTCTTCTGTGCATTGTTCCTTTTCGCCTCCACTTCGCTTGCCCAAGAAGTGGACGACTCTTCCTACGAGTCGCTCTTCAAGATGGCTTACCAACTCGAAATGCAAAACGATCTGTCAAGGGAAACACTCGAAGCCCTGGTCAACTTCAATGCCCTCGACTTGATGGCACTCGTTGAATCCCCCTATCGTAGAAAGGCACCATCGGAAATGCATGGTCCACGGCAAAGGGTCGCAGACAAAACTTTCATCGTTGCCGAACGCCTGTTCCGCGAAAAACGCATCGACGAAGGCATTGCCCTGCTCAAAGCGGTATTGCCGCCGCAAGCACCGGACGAAGGAATGCTCACTGCCGGATATGTCAGCGAGGCACTGCTCGAACAAAAACAATTTGACCTCGCATGGCAAATAGCCGATAGCGGACGACCGCTCAATCGCGTCGAAGACAATTTCTTTTTCGTCCATGAGCGAATCGACAATATCAACCGATACATCCAGCGCACCGTTGCCCAGACGTTTCAAGATAAAGATGAGCGGTCAACTCTACCAACCCTTGCTATTCTTACGGCAGATTCATCACATTTTAATCTCAAGAACAACATGTCTTTGCCAGATCGTGAGCGGCTTTTTCCGCCTCTTGTTCTGAACGAGGAAGACAAGGAACTCTATCGGAAGGAAGCGCACCGTGCGTTGGAGCATCTGCTAACCTTACCGCAGCAGGCGACCGATGCCAGAGTGCGTACTCGTGTCGATATGTTTTACATTCCCCTCGGATTGGCAGCGATGGGATACAGCAAAGAAGCCTTTGAATTTGCCGATGAAGCCAATAAGCCAGTTGTCATGCGAACCATTCTGTACGAACGCCGCCACAACGGTACGCCGGAAGAGTACGAAGAGTGGTTCCAAAAGTTACGCACTCTCTACGAAGAGGAACAAGCCTCTGCGAGAAACGATAATGACAGAAACAGACAGCGCAGGACTTGGGCTGCGACGGATATTTTTATCCAGTATTGTCTCGATGTCGGCAAATACCTCGTCATCATGGACGTACTTGAGAATCACGTCGGGGAGAGTGAAGCCGGTTTCGGTAATCCCGACGAATTTTTCTATCGGATGTTTAACCTTAACGCTCAAACCGAATACCGGCACAACTCGAAGGAATTGATTGAGCGCATGATAAAACATCATGAAAAAATTGTTGCCGGTCTCGCCGATGGGACACGGCGGCGAACCAGTTTTAGCAGTCCTGATAACAGAAGTCCGGTTCAGATTTATGGTAGCATCCTTGCGGCGCAAGTGAACCTCGGTCTCATTGACGATGCCCTTGAATCGCTCCGTATCATTACCAATACACCCGACTCCTACACGAATTGGCATTTTATCGGTTTTCCTACGGGAGCACTCAGTAACATTGTATTTTATGTCCTCAAACACAAGACCCCGGAAGAGGCAAGTCGAATCGAAGCGGCGGCAATCGAGATGTTCAAAAATGCCGACGGTGCAGAAAGACGACCGTGGGAAGATCGCCACCTGATTGATTATTACCACAATTTGGCAATCCATCTTATGCAAGACGACAAGGCGGAATTGGGCGCGGAATACTTGGAAATGGCTCTTGAACAAGCGGAAAAGGAACAAGCCCGACGGGAAGCAGAGTCGGAACAACGACTCCCGTTTTCGTTCGTGGAGTCTTTTGTTTGGCGGCTTGCCATTTTTGGCGGTTTCGAGAAGGCGATTGAATTTGCTGACCGCTTGGAAGAACGTATTCTTATGCCCCAAGTTCGTTTGGCTATTGCGGAACGATACGAAAGAATGGGCGAAACGGAAAAGGCAAAGGCGGCATTACGAAAGGCGTTTGAGACGATTTCACGAGTTGAGACGTATATTCAGCGCGATGGGGATCATTTTCGGGGAATGGCAATGCTCGCCATCAAGTTGGAAGAGAAGGCATTGTTCGACGAGATAATAGAGACCACCACGGAAATTATCGAGCGAGAAAAATGGTATGAAGGCAGCGGTCATGGTCCCGGCGGTTGGGTGCGCGATTTTACCCGGCAGTTGGCGGTGGACGGCGACAAGGAGCATCCTTTGTTTGAACAAGCGGAAAACTTTGCCGATGGTTTTGAGGCAACGAATGCAAGTGTGGAACTTTATCTTTCACTCGGTGTCAGTCGTGCGATGCTCGGCGACCATGACACTGCCCGACGTTTGTTGAAACAGGGACTTTCGCTACCGCAAGAGAGATTTATGTCTTGTCCGCTCGGTGCTGCTGTTATTGAGGCGCGGTCGTATGAACGGTAAAAAGAGTCCGCCGTGAACGATGTTCCGGTGCAACAATGTACAACAGGAGACACAAGACGGCAACGGCGAGAAAAACCTGGTACTGGTGCCGCAGTTTTTGTCGTTGTTCCGTTTGATGAGCGTTTCCTTGCATTCTGCCGATGGAGTCTGCGTAAATCTGTCCGAGATCATACGTTCTCGTGCCGGTAGCGACGTAGGCACCTTCGGTAATCCGAGCAATTTCCCGAAGAGTTGACTCATCCATGCGCGACCAAACTTCCTGTCCGTCATGTTGAAGGTATGTCAGATTTCCGCGTTCATCACGGATCGGAATGCGTCCTCCTTCCTCTGGATTGCCGAGTGCGATGGTCAAAATCCGGATTTGCCGCTCCGCCGCGTCCCGTGCCGCTTCGAGAGGCATTGACTCATGATCTTCGCCATCAGTAATCAAGACAATCGCCCGCTCCCGATCTGCTTCTGGTGGCATTGCTCGAAGTGCTAACCGAATCGCATCTCCGATTGCCGTGCCGCCACGAGGAGCGGAATTTGTATCAACCGCACGTAGCACTTGGAGAAAAAAACGGTGGTCGGTCGTCAGCGGAACGATGATCATCGGCTTGCCGGCAAAGGCGATCAGTCCAACGCGATCACCGGCAACGTGATGGAGAAGGTCGTGAATGTCCGTTTTTGCCCGATCAAGCCGATTGGGAACGACATCTTCCGCCAGCATGGATCGGGAGACATCGAGCAAAACGAAAACATCGACTCCGCGATGAGAGATTTCCTCGTAATCAGTTCCGAAGCGAGGACCGGCAGCGGCGACAATGCCGAAGGTGCTGGCAAGGAGCAACAGCAGTGCCTTACGGAAAAACCGACCGGCATCGAGCACCGGCATCAGTCGGTCGATCATGGGTGCCTCGAAAAACATCAGTGCGGTTTGCCGTTTCTTGTGATAGGCGTACCACAAGAGCAGTGCCAACAACGGCGCCAACCACAGCAGTAAAAGATAAATCGGTCGCTCGAACACGTTGAGTATTGTACCAGATTTGAATCACTCGCGCAAGAGCGGATGGCATGAGAAATGTTACCAAAAATTCCGACCAAAACGGCAAGGAAATTTTCGTGTCGAACTATTTGGAATCGCTTCCAGCACAACAACTTGCCGCATCCGATCACCTTGCCACATCAGAGCCCATGGCATACATTCGGCAGAAATCAGGGGCAGGGTACCTGTTTCGCAGTGAGAAAGATTTTTTTCCCGATGAATACTAAATCGAATTCCTCTTGCCGAGGCGTTTGGTTATTCGACGACCTTGCGAAGTATGACGCAAGGGCAGGGCACCTTTACGATGGAGTTTTTGAAGTACAAAAAGGTGCCGAACTCGATACAGGAGGTGATTATCAGGGAACGGAAGGAGCAACGGTAGTGCTCAATTACTCGGCAAAGAATGCGATCAGTTGTTCGACTAATTCATGCACGGTTGTAACCGGATTGACTTCCCACGGAAATTGAGGCTTCGCCCCCTTCGCCTGTGCGAGTAAGAGTTTTGCACGCCCAATAGCGTCCCCACGGTCGCCATGTTTCCGCACAATGCCGTAGGGGAAATGCTTAACCCTCTTTTTGCCGTCGATTGTTATGTCGGCAATTTCTTCCCATTTCAGCCGTAGAATCTCTGCCAACTGCCCTCGCCCAATTGGTGATGTTTGTTCTTGAAAGTGGAGTAATAACCAGAGTTCGAAACACTCGTTGCTGTATGCAACATCCATTTCATTTTTTTCTGCCCATTCAACTGCGCAAGAGTAGTTGGCACCAAAATCATCTTTATCGAACACCACCCAAACAATATCGTTACTGATATTATCAGTCCCCTTTTGTTTGCGGTTTGTCACTTCTGTCATTGCCGACTCTACTACCTGCTTCGGTGTGCCCTCGGCAAATTTCAGATGAATAAATTGCGACTTATTTTTATTTTTTGCCTCGCCTGCCAGATCGTCACGCAATTCCTCAAAATAGCCCCCTTCCGTCACTTTACCACTGTAAAAAACGAAAAACAGGTTTGGCGTTCGTTTTTCGAGTCTTTCCACATAGTGATCCAACGGAATAGCAGGTGGACGGCGTTTACCGGCTCCTTGATTCTGGTGTGGTGTCATTTATTCACCCTCCTCTTCTAGAATGTTCGTCCTTTCCGAAAATTTCGGGAATTTCCATCGTGGGAATGCCTCCAAAGCGTCCGTTCAGATAATCCTCATCATAAGAGGTAGCATCTGAGGAAATTTTGAATTCCGAAAAATTTACCAAATGGCTTGAAAAATCCTGCATTTTATTTACAAGCCAAAACTGGTCTCGACGGAGCAATTTTTCCCGAAATGGATGGGTGTTATGTGTTGTAAAAATCAATTGTGCCTTGCTGGTCGGATGAGAATGAAATGATCTCAAAATTGCCTCAATCAAAAGCGGATGGAGTTGTATGTCGATTTCATCAATCACAACGATCCCGTCTGCTTTGATTGCTCGAAGAATATCGCCTGCGGTAGGGATCATTCTAAGTGTCCCCGCCGACAGTTCATCAATGGGCAGTGTGTCATTCGAGTCATTACCATAAACCGCCTTAAACACTTCTCTTTCTCGTTCCACTTCTTTTATTTCACCAGTAACTGTCGAACCGAATATTCGTCTTGTAATTGTTTCCGTTTTCTGACAAAAACCAGACATCCCAGGGTCAGCCAACCGTACAAACCCCAGTAAATCTTCAGAAATATCTCTATCTTTCAAGTATCGATTAGCAGTAAACCCAAACAAACGTTGAATCCCTTCCCGCACTCGAACTCTACGAAACAAAGAAAGAATCTCCTGGGAAACCGTACCATTATAAGAACCGCAAACAGTAAGAAAGAGAGCATTTTTACGTGTTTGTGTTTCTTTGCCTATGCCTTCCTCAAATGAATTGCCAACGTTAATCTCTCCGCCCGACCTATAAAACAACTCCTCTTCGTCACGGTAGAGCCATTCTTCTTCAATCGTTTGTCGTCCTACCTCAAATCCGTACCGGTAGAGATGTGTTTTCGCAAAAATATTCGTTTCCGTAAGGAACTGAATTTCATACAAGGTCGGCTTTTTTGTTGAGTCTTTTGAGAAAGCAAAGGGGACATTTACTACTGATGTTCGCCCCTGCCGTAATCCTTTGAGGTTGTTAAGGACGAAGTCGCGCATTTTGGAAAGTCCTAAAAGAAGGTTGGATTTCCCGCTGGCGTTCGCACCATAAATTGCTGCCGTCTTGAGCAACAAAGGATATTTGTTATTTCCCGTTTCGATGAGGTGCGATCCGTTGAATCGTTCATCCCCTTCCAAGCGGCGAATGGGAAGCATGCTCAACATGACCGGCTCTTTGAATGAGCGAAAATTTCCAACTGTAAAAGCGACTAACATGATAATTTACTTGTTCTTCGTGAAAACCACGCGAAGTTCCGGGCACAGCCAAAACTATTCGGCAGTTTTTCGCTCCACCTAGGCGGAATGCCGACGACAACACCCGCATTATAAATCAAACGACAGGGAATGTCAACGTTATCGCCCTACGATTGAAAGAGGTTTCAGGGCATCGCTTGACGGACAAGGAAGTAACTGTCTATTTTTTCCAGTGAACGGACAAAAATTCCACCAAAGAACGAAAAATTTGCTTTTCCATGTTACCTATTTTTGGCAAACTTCCAACGCAGAGTCAAAATGGGCAAGGTATTGTGGGGATATAGGCAAGTAAATGCAAGAAAATAGACAGTTACACAAGGCACCTTTACGATGGAGTTTTTGAAGTACAAAAAGGTGCCGAATTCGATACAGGAGGTGATTATTAATGAACGGAAGGAGCAACGGTAAGTGCTACTGGAGCTGCAAACGCATGAAAGCCGGGAGCGAAGGCAACGCCGGAGGCGACCGGATCACGAGCCGCGCTGTCAAAGAGCGACACACGCTCCCCACTCTTGCGCTCTATTCCTCTTCCTGCCTCAGCGAGCGGAGCAGTTCGATTGTTTTTTCCTCTCCATGCTCTTGCACTTCTCGTACCAGTGCGCGGAGTAATTCGTTTGCTTTTTCCACCCCATGTTCTTCCACGATGCGGAAAAATACCTCCCACGCACGCTGCAACTCTTCGCTCATTGGCTCTTCTTCCCGCTGTACCAATCTCACTGCACCGCTGCTATAGGCAACATTCGTACCGGCAACATGAGGATTGATTCGCCTGACACGATTTCCCTCTCGTACCTCCCTGCCGCGTATAAGTTCTGACACTTCATCGAAGGAGACCACCGCTTTGTCAAGTGGAACGGATTCCGTCAATTCAATCAACAACGGCGTATCCAAAGAGCCGCCGACTGTGTCGGCGAACCAAACCAGCGCGTATGTCGTTTCCCCTTTTGGAGCGGGATTTGTCGGACAAGAAAAATACTGTTCCGCCTCCTCGCCAAGATATTTTTCAATCTGCGCCGCCCAATTCTCCTCCAGCACTTCGCCGTTTTCAAGACGATACAGCATCATTGCCAGTGCCAATCGCTGCATGTTTTCCGCACACTGTGAACGCTGCACCGCTTCGTTATGTGCAAACCAACTCACCAACGATGACATGTCCAGTCCGCCTGCAAGGATGCGCAAATCGGCAATATACCTTTCAAACGCACCAGGAGTCGAAAACATAGTGAACGCTCCAATCGTTCCCCAAGTCCGCACCATCTCCGGTGCCGATTGCCCATAAACAAACGCATTGAGTTTCGTTTGAGGCGGCGGTTCATAGATGAAATCATAGATTTCATTGACCCGCTGATAAACTCTATCCCACTGAAATGGACGACGACTGTTACTAATCGCGGTGTACAAGTTCTTGGAAAAAGGGACTCCGTTGTAGACACTGCCACCATCAAAATGGAGGGCAAATCGTTCCCCATCCTTTTGGGCAACAGCGATCTGGAGGCTTTGAACAGCACTCAATGCTACATGCCGCTCCCATTCATACACATCGGGTAGCGGAATGCGCGGCGGCAATGCGTCAAGTCCGTAGAGAATACGGCGAACCTGTTGTTCCGTAAGCAGATGCTCTGGATTTGCACCGACCGAAATTGCTTGTCCAATACTTTCAATTGCAAGACAGACAAGGTGCTGATTTGATCCGCCACCCTGCGGAAGTAGCCGTCCCAAACGGAGAATCGTCCGTTGATCGTCGATAGCACCGTCCATGTCCCCTTGACCAATTCGGTAGCCTGCTCTTGCCTGAAACATTCGGGCGATTTCTCGGCACAAGAGTACATCGGGTAGCAGTAGCCACTCCAAGTTCTGCGGCATGCCCGATTCAATAAATTCTGGACTTTGCAGAGGCGGCAGAAAGAAAACCGGCTTGCGGATCATTTCGGCAATGGCATCGAGCGGTTTGTCGATGTCCTTGACCCAGTCGGCAAGCATTGGATAATCTTCGAGTGTCCACGGTTTTCCAAAAAGTATGTGTCGCTGCGAACTTGGCACTTCTTTTTCCCCTCTTGCTTTTTTGAAATCGTCGAAGATCTTTAGAGGGTCTTTCGGCAGAATCAGCGTCGGCGGGACATTGGGATCGAGTCCGAGTTTTTCGTATTTTTGGAGCCGATAGAACTCATGACCGGACAGCTCGCCGACATCGCCGAAGGTTCGGACGAAGAGACGGAAACCGTTGTCATCGGTGGCGAGTTCCGGCGGATAGAATTTCTCTTTGAGTGCTTTGAAAAAATCAATGTACCCCTCGGCAGTCAGCGGACCGGTAATGCGCGTTGGTTCGGCAATGACTGGCGATGCGAAAAGGCAAGCGAGGAAAAGCAAAAGGAGGAATTTGTAGTGCATGGCGATTCAAGGAGTTGGCATGGATGCCACCATTATACCATTTTTGCGACACTGGTGTTTACGATGGAGTTCTTGAAGTACAAAAAGGTGCCGAATTCGATACAGGAGGTGATTATCAAGGAGCGGAAGGAGCAACGGTAACGTTGACAGAGCCGCACATCGTGAGATTGCGCCGTACCGTATTCTGTGAGAATACATCGCTTTGTAGCATCATCGCTCCACCAGCCGCAACAACCATGCTGCAATACGGCGAGTGTAAAACAGGAGCAACATTGCAACGACAAAATAGACTGTATTTTCTGGGATTCCTCTGATTGCTCCGCTCTGATTGAGGAGAAGCCAGACAGACTCGTAATAGTTGAGATAGCAGACAATCCACGAGATCAAAGAAACACTGTAATAGAAAACGAAAAAAATTTCGGTAAAAGCATGCAGAATAATGGGAATGGCGACGATTTCACCGGCAAACCAGCGACGCTCTGAACGAGGTGTTCCCGCCGTTGCAAAGTAGCCAATGATTTGCACGACACGCGGAAAGAAAACAATCAACAGGCAACCGACCGTTGCTCTCGGCAGGACGGGCAACCAACCGATGTACAGGGGAATTTCCTCGCCCACCGGAATCAATAACCGCAGTCCGTACAGAATGACGATCAGCGATAGTATGCGTTCGACGTGCCGATTTTCCGCAAGCGGTTTCATTGTGAATCGTCCTCCTCTTGCAACGGTTTTTCAAGTGATTGGTCGATTTTGCGTCCGATGAATTTTCCAATTTGACCTGCCCCGCCGACGAAGACAGTTCCGAAAACAAGCGGATAGAGAATTGCCGTGAACGCCGACAATCGTTCCCCAGAGGACCAACCCAACATCACTCTCATTTTGGGGTTGTCGATTTCAAGAATTAGTACCCGCATCAGAGTTTCGGCTCCCAATCGTTCGGCAGCGAGTGACAGGAGAAACAAGCCGAGCAGGCCGGTAGCAAGCGTTGCCACCAAACCAGTGTCGTGCCAACTGTTCTGCTTCTCTTCCAATGCAGAATAGCCGTAGAACCAGAGAACAAGAAGCCGATGCTGTCGAAAAAGGATGATACCTATTATAAGCGGTAGCATTTGCCAAAGGACAATCAAGAAGAAAGTAACGTTCGTCATCGTCATGTCGAGTTGTGGCAGATACAGAAACTCCCAAACAAGACTGGGCGTGTTGTATATTCCCAACAAGATCAACCAAAGGGCGATGAGCAGAACGCCAAGCGATGCCGCTTTTTGAGGGGTTAATGGTTGATTCATAAAAATACACTGCAAGCGTACCAACGGCTCATCGTATTGTAATCAAGCGGCGAGAAATGTCAACCGTTATTCGACGACCCAGCGAAGTATGACACAAGGACAAGGAACTTTTACGATGGAGTTCTTGAAGTACAAGAAGGTGCCGAATTCGATACAGGAGGTGATTGTCAGGGAACGGAAGGAGCAACGGTAGTGCTCATCGTTCTACTAACTTTTGAATTTCCTTATCGGCATCCTTATTTTTTGCCCTTGCCAATGCCGCCGCGCCCACCGCTTCCTTAATTTTTGCTCCGATCTGTTCCTGTACGTTTTTCGGTGGCAAAATAATTTTGACTTTTTTCAAATCCGATGACCGGATGCTTTGCAGAATTGATCCCGTTGTAATTCGTTCAAGTTGCATTTGTCCGAATTCCGAATTAAGGAATGACACGACGTAATACGGGTTAACATCGTCTTTTAATTTGATGTTAATCAAGAAACCCGAAGCAACTGCCCCGATTAAATCAGGCGGGATGTTCGCCGAAATACCAGCATTTCCTGCACGGGTCATGACAATCGAATGTTCATTGACCATATTTTTCTTGACATCACGATTCGTGACCAATGCCTTTTTTATGTATTTCAAGTTCTCAAAATTGATCCCTTCTTTGGTAATGCTCTTGACCAAAATGTAGGGTATCCCTTCTTGTTGCTCTACATAGATAGAAGAGTCATCAATGTTTGCCCCATTGTGAACCGATTCAATAATGTTGCCGAAATCAACAACAGAAAATCGTGATTGTTCAATTTTTTCGACGTTGTCGATGTATCGTTGAAGATAACGTTTGACGACAAAATTACTCTCCAGAAAAACCGGTTTGATAAAAAAATTCAGATCATCCACAGACTGTTTTTTGTGATAAACGGGAGCGACATGGGGAATATCGTCTTTGCCTGTAAAACGCCCTTTCTTGTCATGTCCACAGTGTTTATTGATCGACATAAAAATATCTTTTTTGTCGCTCTTACCCTTTTGCACAAAAAGGACGCTTGTGTTAATGGTTACATGCGGACTGAATGTTTCAAAGGGCAATTCGACGATAGCAAAAACGTGTCCCTGTTGCCGTATGTAATTGCGTAAATACTCTTCTTGTTCGTTCCCGAAAATCCCGCTCGGCAACACCATTGCCATTTTTCCACCATCTTTCAATAAGGACAGGCATCGTTCAATAAACAATACTTGCGGTTCCTCTTGCGTTTTTAATTTTGTTGTTTTTTGCCATTGTGCCGTTTTCTGGTCATATTGCCATTTGTACGCAACATCGTATTGTCTTAACTTTTCCTCGCCGACCACTGGAATTTTACTACCAAATGGGGGATTGGTCATCAATATATCAAACGAACCTAGTCGTATTTTCGATTGCGTTTCAGGTTTCCAGTGCTGCGGATTCTCCAAACTGTCTTCGCAAAAGATACCGGTTGTTCCATCGCCGACAAGATTCATATACGCTTTAGCAACCTTGCTGAGAAAATAATCCTTGTCGATGCCGCGAATGTTATTGGTGGCAACGTCAATTTTTTTCTTTTCGATTTGCCTTATATCCCAGCCCAATTTTTTGTATTTTGTTTCGGTATGCTCCCAAATATATTTCAGGGCATCGACCAGAAAACCACCACTGCCACAAGCGGGATCAATGACCTTATCTGTTTCGCCGGGTTGCAAAATATCGACGATCATTCTGACAACATTTCTTGGCGTAAAAAATTGTCCCTGCCCCCCTTTCAGTGCGTGCCCAATGAACACTTCAAACGCATCGGCAATGACATCCCGTTCGCAGCGCATCAAGGAATAATTCTGCAACTCCCCCACGACATAAACAATAGAATTCGTATCGAGTGTAATTCTATCGGACTCGTCGATGACTTCCGGCAAATTAGTTTTTACATCGTCGAAAATGGATTTTATTCTGTTCTTTATATCTTCCGACGATTCCTCAACACCTGCTCGAAAACGGATAATATCGTCAACTGCCGTATATTTTTCATCGTAAAGTTTGCAAAAAATGAGATTGATGAGTTGCTGTGCCAATACTTCGTCCCGTGTTGCACCAATGGTATTGGCAGCAAGATGATTGCGTATTGACTTAAAAATTGCTTTGAGGTTGTGCGTGGCTTTTAAGTCTTTGCGGCAAAAACGTCCGATGTCTTCTATCCTTTGCCCTGCGATGGGAATATTGGGTATTTCCTGAAATAGAACTTTACCTCGTGACTCATATTTTCTCAGAAACAATCTTTCGTCACCATTGAACCAAACACCAAGTGTTGCATTAGAAAAACGCAAGTAATCTTCTAACTGACTTTTCCCGTCTTTTCGATTCTTTTTCTTGCATTCTACAATGATAAAGACATTTTCTTCTTTCTTGGCGGAATCGGCGAAGACCGCAATATCAACGGGATATTCTTTTTTAGTATCCGAAGGTCGGGCTTTGACTCGAAATTGCGGATGTGTTTGAATTTGCGATTTTGAATAACCGTAATCTTCAACGAGTTGCCGGGCAAACACTTGAACGGAATCAACCTCTTCCGTCGAGGACGAGACTTCCAGTCCGGTAATGTAATCAACGATCTTATTTCCGGCAGAACGAACCATAAAAGTGTGTGGATGAACTTGCAAACTGAAATTAATTTATGTCATTCTATCTGTTGTTTTGAGGCAAGTCAAGCCAATACCCTCTCATACAAACGTCTGATTAAACGCCTCCAGCACTTTTTCCAACTCGCCGGTCAATTCGTCGTCGAGTTTTTTCTTCTCGTCCAACTTTGTCCAGAGGGCTTTGTGCGAACCGTGCAAGTACGAGAGGAAATCGCTCTCCCAACGCAACACGTCGGACGGTTTCACTTTGTCGATGTAGCCGTGTGTACCGGCATAGATGACGACCACTTGGTCAATGACATGCATCGGCTTGCAGAGTCCTTGCTTGATGAGTTCGTTGATCCGATAGCCTCTGTCCAGTCGGGCTTGTGTGGCGGCATCTAAGTCGGTTCCGAGTTGAGCGAACGCTTCCAATTCCCGGAACGCCGCCATGTCGAGCCGCATCCCACCGGCGACCTGTTTCATCGCGGGAATCTGTGCCGAACCACCGACG
>Ga0123353_10005110_pt1 | contig 17133 bp, 8 predicted proteins | sample TergutLab28metaG_3_FD_92763 | JGI IMG/M metagenome (GOLD analysis project Ga0123353, IMG submission 92763) | Labiotermes labralis P3 segment gut microbial communities from Petit-Saut dam, French Guiana - Lab288 P3 | ecosystem: Host-associated > Arthropoda: Insects > Digestive system > Gut ...
AAACATCTACAAATTTCCTCCAAAATTCCAAGGTTAATATGTACTGTTTTAGTCATACAAATAATGCGAAACTAATTGTAGCATATTAATAACTGTCCAACAAGATGCAACACAACGCAGTCTATTTATTATTCTGCAAGTTCACTCTACATGTTTCGGGTGCCAGCCACACCCATCATAAGGAGTACACAAAATTGTAACTACGGTCTCCGGTACTGGTCATATTTTTTGTGCAGCTGCCTCCATCCAACGTGGCCAAGCTTGGCCACGTTGGAGGGAGGCAGCTGCACAGCACATCACAGCATGACCAGTACCGGAGGCTGTAGTTGGAGTTTCGTGTACTCCTGATGATGGATGTGGTTGGCACCCGAAACGTGTTGAGTGAACCTGCAGAATAATAAATAGACTGCTTTGTGTTACATCTCGTTGGACAATTATCAATATAGATCAACGATGCACGGAACCATAAACATAAAATAATTGTGGCATTTTTAGGGACTTTTCACCACCATATTCAAACAGGATCCTGTGGCCTCTTATCCAAAGAACTAGAGATAAATTGGCTGCAGCATAAAACTAATCACCCAATCGCACCTCTTGATGTCATCATGGCGTGGTGCTTACGAATACACTTAAGTTTACTCCTGCCTTTTTTAAACATCAGTTTGTGAACTAAACTGAGTTAACCATGCCCCCTTATAAAAGAGCGTATTTCTACGGAAAATCCGCCACAGGACACAAGCCTGTATGACTTCCATTCACTTTCCATCATTTCTCCATACGATCCAAACCTCATTCGCCATCTTCAATTAGGCACCCAACCAAGAGATTTCCATGCAATAATTCTACATGCATGTCTTGTCTCTCGATTAACCATAATGAAATGGACGGTAAAAATGTCTGAAGAAAATTTGGAATTGATAACTGCGTTCTTATGGGATATCACGCAGCGAATAGTAGCAATTCCTTACCGACGTTTCGAAACAATCTATCGCTCCCATCTTCAAGGGCCAAGCACCTTGGAGTAGTGTGGTTATCATATATATTACAGTTATAGTAATTATGAATGTGAGTGTTATGGCGTGGTCATGGAAGAAGATTACCTGTTCTAAAAAGGAGGAGGCTCCATTTTGTAGACTTATGTTCAGCCATGTTGTCGATATTGATTCCAATGGAAGTTTCAAAACCTTCTATGTGGAGCTTAAATGCAGTGCACCTATCTGTCACGTGTAAAACAACCAATAAATACTAACCTGAAATCGCCCCGGTTGATACCCCGAACCCAAAACCAGAAAATAAAAAGTAGGAATTAATTAAATTTCAAATAAAATATAAAAGAGAAGTCTCTTCTGCAAGGGTCCACTTGGATTCTTCAACCTTGAATACGGGACAGATAGGTTGTCCCGAAACGATGAAAAGGAATTGCCACCACTCGCTGCGTAATAGCCCAGAAGAAGGCAGTTCTCATATACTTCGCGACGGAAGCCTGAAGTCACGCAATGAGCTGCTGAAGTACACATGCAGGATAACAAGGCCTGGGCACGCAAAGACATAGTATTGGATTGGGGTCAGGGCACGAAGTGTTGACAAGTCACTTGCACTGTTTCATTCAACGATCTGTAATTCGTTTTCGTGGCATGACCCTGAACACAGAATTGGTTCACTGGGCTACCGTCACTTGCTAACCTGTCGTGTCACATGAAGAAGCTTAATTAAAAAATAAAAGCTACTGTTTCCCCGTGCTAAAGTCACTACTAAGCTAAGAAAGTACACGAGACAAAAGGGCGGGGGGGGGGCATAGCGCCAAGCATTCTTAACCTCAGCACTAGATGGAGGTGAGTGGTCAACGTAAGGATCCGGCCGCTTTATTCCTGCATAAGGCTTCCGGTAACCACTCGACACGGAGTTGCGTAGACCGAGGGTTGATCTAGATGTTATAGGGAAGCTAAGCATCGCTGATCCTCGTGCAAACAGAACCACGGTCAGGCGTTCAGGTGTTCACTCTTATTCAGCTTTCGCGACTCCTAAGTTCACACTAAGAGCACACAACCATTTATCACAACAACCCTATGTTGCAGGAGTAAAGGTAAAGTGATCCCGTTACAGGTCCGGTGTGGCCCAGAGGGTGGGTAGAGGTATAGCTCTATTCTTCCATGACCGCGGCACTAGAAGGGGGTGAGTGGTCAGCAACACGCCCTGGCCGCACTTGACCCCCGGGAAAGACCCGGTACCCATTTTACAGGAGGTTGGGTGGATCTCAGGGCCGTCTGGAAAGGCAGAAAATCTCGTCTCCACCGGGATTCGATCCCGGACCGTCCAGCCCGTAGTCAGTCGCTAATGTTGTAGGAGTGATTAACGTATAATACGACAAAACCATACTCGGCAAAGTAAATGAGAACTGCGCTCGTCTGGGCTGTTACACAGCGAGTGGTGGTACTTTCTTACCGACGTTTCGGGACAACCTATCGGTCCCATATTCGAGGGTCAACAATTCAAGAAGCAAATTACGCATAGGCAAAGTAGGGCGTGTGATCACAAAAAAGATTATAATTTAACATCTTGAAAATATATATTTAACCCTAGAATGCTGTGCTACTGTCTTAATGGGGTGAGAAATTAATTTTAATACCCGCAACCGTCTCGAAAACGTTTCAGTTTCTGTACCCGCTTCTAAACTTTGTTTTAATGTTCTTATAATAAAAACCCACGAGATGCACTAGTTTCTCAAATTTATTTTTGGAATAGAACTTAACATGTTTCGGACAGGTTTTCTGTCCATCATCAGGAGTCTAGTACTGTATACACAGCAATAAGTATACGTCATAGAGGTTATGCTGACTGCTTGCTAGCAGGATCAGGTTGGAAGCATCAGGTTCCGTTCTGATCCTGCTAGTAAACAGTCATACCTATTGCTGTGTATACAGTACTAGACTCCTGACGATGGACAGAAAACCCGTCCGAAACATGTAGAGTTTTATTCCAAAAATAAATTTGAGAAATTGTGCATCTCGTTGGTTATATTATAAGAATATATCGCGATGCACTGTCCTCTGAATGTCAAATTTGTTGTAATGCTTGCATCAGTCTCGAAATTTTGTTTTCGTGTTTGTACCGGCCTCGAAAATATGATGTAATGTTTGCTGCCAGCACCACCTCAAAAACGTTTGCATCACGCGTCTTATTTTACCTCCCTTTATTTTTTGTCCTGTAGATTTACAACTCCGAGGGACCTTCGCCCACTTGTCTTCACCCACTGTTGCTACGCGGTCTCCCATCCATTGCTAAATGTGGCCATTTTCAACATCACTATCGATTTAAGTTTCCCACGTGTGTGAGCGCTCTCTGCTTGTGAAGGATAAACTACTGTGATCACCTTACAAAGTTCTTATGTCTGTTACTTTCATTTTCCTCATCTCACATCAGTATAGGACCTGGATATTATGTTCATACTTCGACTAATATTCTGCATAAATTAAAACACTGGTCCTTAGATATCATGTTACCTAAGTACCTACAAATTATTCTACAATCATCCCATATATCAAAGTTAAAAAGTCTTGGATTGCTAATAAGCATCCAAAACACATGAATCAGATGCTGTGTTCTTAACATTCTGTTTAGCCATTCAACGTGCATTCCAGCAACCCTTACTTTGCATTTAGGTGAAAAGGCGATCTACGAAATAAATCTGGAGACATAATTTTATGTGTACACATATATGAGCAGGTAAAATTCGGAATGGGGCAGTCTTGGATTATTTGTATTCCGCGCTGTTCTGGACTACGCAATAACACAAAATCCTCGGTCAGAATTACTTCGAACAGAACAAATCGGAACTATGCGCCTCCAAGGTATGGCTGTACGAACAAGGGGGTAGTATTCAGTGTGATGATGGAGTCATTTCCGGTAATCCGAAGATGGGTGTGAGTGCTGCTTTTGGTCCAGCTCAGTCGGTAGAGCAACCACCTTACAGTCTGACCACCCAAGGAACCTTGTATCGATTCCCGAGAGAGGCAAGACACTTTGCGCTCTTCAAAGAACCCGGGCCGGTTTAGGGACCCGTCCACTCCCTACTAAATGGGTACACGGAGCAAATTTCCCGGGGGTAAGTGGTCGAAGCCTGCGGCTGACAACTTACCTCCATCTATAGACGAGAGTTAAGAATTCTTCAAGCTATAAAATCACTTTCCCATACCCTTCAGTGCGTGCACTCGGCCAAACTACCGTCCACCATGTCGCGCCCCACTCTACAGTGTCCGAATGAATACAAAACTGCCTTCCTTACCCTAAATTCAGCCCAAGAGCGCCGCGTTAGTAGCGACACCCTCGCCGAAGCTTGAGAGCGTGCCATCTTATCTGGTGCGTCGTACAACTTAAACAAGGTGGTAAACAAGAGCTTTCCGTCGGAAAAAAAAAATTGCGAAACGACCCTGCCCCCCTAAAATTTGTCAGTGCAAATCCCTTAGAGACTGGAATGGAAACGGGGGGGGGCTAATCTCAGATTCCGTTGTTTTATCCCCCAAATGCACGTAGCAGGCATCAAATGGACATTCGTTCGAAAATTACAATGACGTTATGTAAGTTTTATCATCGGTAGTTTTGATTCAATAGAACGGATGTGGGTCACATTAATGCAAGCAAACGTGATTTGTCAACCCTAACGCCTTTCCAAATTCGTGACGCTAATTGCCTAAACAAGGGACGTGGTTTCGCCTGACATGATGAGTTGACTGTCACGAAACTGTAGCTACGTGACGTATGTCAGATACACAGCAAGCAGAGTGGAAAGCTGCGTGCAATATACACATTCATTTCGTGAATAATTGCTGAACTTAACTGAGGATCTTCGTCAAAAAAAAAGCGGGGTTCTGTATCACCAGTGTCCTGACTTCGAGTTGCCGTACCATTTAACTGGCTGATTAATATGAGTGCAACACCTTGTCAAAGTTACAACCTGACGAATAAAGGAGACAACGCGTAAACCAAACAGCACACGTCACGGCTATGATTTAGACAACCAGGATACATTAATCTACTCGGAACTAAAAGAAAAAGACGCAAGGATATATAGTCTCCAAACAGCTCTTATTCTTCTCCAGGTCTATTCAGGGTCTTGTGGTGTACAGCTAATACAGTGGTTCGATTTCCCCCTTTCAAACCAATGGCTCTTTCAATATGGGCTTCCACGTAATCTACCTTCCCTCTGCCTTCCTTCTTCCTATCCTGCGATAAGACACATGTAAAACACTTCAAAGACAACCTCATACATGTTTCCACCAATATCACACCGTCATCAGTACCAACTTTACATATCTACACTCCTCACAGATGCAATAATGTCACTTCGTCCTACAACGTTTCAGTCCTCACTCAGTTATCTTTCGTCACCTTCATCAAAATATGTTGTTCTGAAGATTGCTGCATTGTGGATGTGACAATGTACTGCAGAGTACGTAGGCACTGATCGCACCCTAGAAGATGGAAATTTTCACAGTCATAGCCATGATAACCTCAAATCTCTATAGTTCTATCCGTATTTGACTGTTATCTTAAAGAAATCGGAAGCAGGGATATGCTACGGGATCTTCTAGCTCAGGAAGGGATCAACGGCATACCCTTGCGAACCCTCAGCAACAGACATGATTTTTCACAGTAAAGACAACCATCTTGTTCACTTAATAGGCAAGGCAAATAAAGCTAGAGTCAGGCCTAATATTTCTGTAGCGGGTTAAGGCGTAAAAGAGGTAACTTGGGTCTATCTCGTCCCCAGTAATGATCCTATTACAATATGACGTAAAGACCTCAAACTAATGATAATCTTTTTTACCAACTTGAGGCACAAATTCTTTATTTTAATACATTTATTTATACTCCTCTACATGTTTCAAGCACTAATATGCTCATCTTCAGGAGGACAAATTTTATTAGTACAGCATCTGGTATCGTTACTCTCTTTAGGTGACTGTTCAGTACACAGGCTACGATAGGACTCCTCTCGTAACCTGTGATCTGAACAGTCACTTAAAGAAAGTGGCGATACCAGATGCTGCACTAATACAGTTTGTCTTCCTGAAGATGAGCATATTAGTGCTGGAAACATGTAGAGGAGTATAATAAATGTATTAAAATAAAGAATTTGTGTATCAATTTGCTGAAAAAGACTATCATTATATTAGAATGCACGGTCAACAAAATACTATTTTTTTTATTTTCCTAATGCCAGGTACATTGACTGTTTATCATTGACCTATGCGACCAATAAAAGTAAAACGTTAAAATTAAAGTACAGATACTAAAAGTATTCAAAGTAAATATGAAAGTCCTAATGATAAGAAGTAGTCACAAAAATGGTTAATAGTAAAAAGACAAAGTCAATTTTCCATCATTTTTGTCCTGACCTCCCAGTATCGACCACACTCTGTCCTATTAAGTAGTGCGGTACACTGTCCTAGATGGTTTCTGTCCGTGGGTTCGCGGAGGCTGCATAGCATGCAGCAGGGGTCAGGGCGGATTGCAGTGCGGTGAAGATGTGTACCCAAGCAATCATGCCCAACGCACAGTCGAAATTCTGCAACTGCCTTTCTTCCAGGCCAGTCTGGTATTTTGGTTATTTCTTGTTTCCACTGTTTATGGGTTAGTCTTGTCTCCAATTCATGTCTGTATACACTTTGGAACACCTGTTCTAAATGTAGTTTAATAGAGTGGTAGGATGATTCTCTAATATGTGTTTGTGTAATTTGGGCCCCCTTCTTAGCCAGTATATCAGCTTGTTCGTTCCCTGAGATTTGACAGTGTCCTGGTATCCACTGCAGTACAGTTTGTTTGTGGTTTGCCTTAATTTGTCGTATTAGGTCCTGGAAGTCTCTGGCTTCTGTTGATATCTTAGTTTCTGTTGATCCCGCAGATAGTATTGCAGCCTTTGAGTCAAAGATAACAGCTCTTTCAAATTTGTCGTGGTGTAAGTTCAGTAATTTGGGGTGCAAAGTAGATCCATCTCCTAGTGGTGTACCCTGGGCAACGTCCTATGCGGCTAAGTGATTTACAACTCTGGCATAGCGACCTAATTGATTAATTAGAAAACCAGTCAACAAAATATAAAAAAAAAACCTCGAACTAGTTATTTACCACACAGTCGCCTGAATAAATCATACGAAATTACTGACCTTGAGTGGCTTCAAGTTACATAAGTGCAGTACAGCAAATACAGCACACAGACAGCTAGGAAGCTCGTCAAGCTGGCAGAACACAAGCACTGACATGCTGACACAAAACGCCTGCTTTCATTATCATGAGAGGAAAGTGCGCTAAACTGCACTTACTGTAGAAATAAAACGAAAAGATATTTAAACATTACACCATTAAGAAGCCTTAAACTGCGTGACTTCTCTACGTTGTTACATTATTTATTCCATCAACGTATTTATACGCTACTCAAGTATGTGTAAAGAACAAAACAAATATGTTGCAGCTTAACAAAGGCATCTTACATATTACGAGCGTTAACAAACTTTATAACGTCTCAAAGAAAGAGAATAGGAAGAAAAGTGCAAGATGAGAATAGCCCGTTCTTGTAAACAACATTTTAATAAAAGGCGTTGGTTTAACTGTGGGATATGAAGTTCTCGCGCAGGGTAACGCCGTGAAATATGGTAGGTACCAGCGTTTCAGAGAAGCGTGCGTTTGCCATCTTCAGGATGGAGAGTACATCCCAAATGATATTCTCTGACCACGAGCCAGACAAACATCTAGTAGGCATTTTAATGTAACAAGGACATCATTATTGAGAAGATCACGAACTATAACCTGAGGAAGCAAAACTAATTTTCTGTGTCGGTGAAATCGTAAAGTAAAAGATACAGAAGATAGCACGTCCTTCGTCACCACTGCGACACTAAGTTACATTTAAATGTGCTCTTACGTTTCATAAAATGTTAAAACCTTTTCAATATTCTCGATTTCAATAAACATGGAAAATCGAAAGGTGCTACTGAATGGATTTCAGTTAATGGCTAGTTTAAAATATGTACTAGACGGCTGTAGTTTTTACAGTGTGAAGATATGGTGACCGTTCATAAACGAACGTTTTCATAACAATTTATAATTCGACGCCTATTCCCTTGGCTCAGCAGTTATTTCGTACTCAAAAAGACAGACTGACTAATTTCAATCTCTTTCTTTCAAACTAAGTAGTGCAATTATTTTTACTCCATCTTGCGTTTTATTCAAACTAATTAGCATTCCAGAAACAGCTGGAAACTCTACATTACTACTATCGTACGGTCTCCACGACAACACGTGCCTGACCATGAATAACTGTTCCATAAGATTCCTGCTTAAGCAGTGCAGAGATACTCAGTGTTCAGAATATATTCTGCTCTTATAGAACTTGTCATGACGCTCGCCCAACCAGTTCTGCACTCTTGACCCTTGCTCTCTTAAGGCTCCTGAAAAAGGGCTTACTTTTCTATGACTGATTACAGCTTCATTTCTTCTCTTTCCGTAACGCTACACACCCTAACTGCGCACGATTCCTCAGTCTTTCCACTGTGTTCCCTCTTTATGACACCGGATAGCAAAAACGCTTAAACCCATCGCGATACGTTCCTCTTTCTCTCTATTTTAATATTAGCTCGCCGAATTGACCCGTGCAAACCAAAATGTTTTTCTTTGTCCTGTATGGGAATAGGCCTTAGGATGGTCCTGTCAAATGTCTAAACATCCACAGCTCAAACACAAACAAGTTAGAAGACCCAATTCTTGAAACCTGAAACATATAAAGTAAACTAGAAAAATTACAAAAAATCCAAGCAGAAAAGGTATTCTGTATAACACATAATTTTATTTAATTGGAAGAGCTACATATATCGTCATAATTTGAATTATTGGTAATGCTGCAAAGTTAACATACTTCAAGACATTTCTTTTCAATATGGAGAGAGACAGGTCCTTAGAAGGATATCAGAAACACAGTCTGTTTATCAGACCGCAATCCGCAATGCAGTTCAAATCCACGTCGAAAGCATGGAATGTCCTCCGACTGAGAGGTTATAACAAGTAAATGATATCATTTCTTTACAATATCAACAGTTCAGCCTCACTTTATATCTTTCTCAAACAATTTTCCTTTACACTCGTCCTAAAAATCTATATGACTTGAATTTACTCGTAAAATGTAAAGACTCATACAGAAATAAACGTCTCGCAGCATCGTAACTGAAAGAAAGACGAGACGGTAACAGCAGATGACGCAGATAATTCCATCATCGTCTACGAAGAAATATGACTTACAGCAGCTACCATCGTTCTGTAAAACCATAATGCATGCCTGTTCGCAGATGACGTAGTTTCTTACACAGAGGAACAAAAATTGCGGGAGACAACAAAAGATTCGAGAAGATCGCTATAGGGGAGAAAGAAGTACGAGAAAACAGACGAACAAGGAGCAAGATACGCCACAAAGATATACAGCATACCGGCAAACAAAGATGCCAGCAACCTAAACATGGCGCCCTTGAAATCATCAGTTCAAACTTGTGTTCACAAAATCACACTTCAGTGCGAGTGAAGTGTGGTTCTGTGAACACTGATAGCTCCTGAAGTTCTCCGCGTTGTAAGTGGATTTATCAACATCAACGGCATCCACACAAAATAATTCTGAATGACAAAAATAGGTCAAACAGACAAAAATTATACTGCCAAAAAATGGAAAATTGACCTTACGAACATGAAAATGTGCATATAAATAAGGTTAAGGTTTCTGGCCTTGTGATGAATGACAACATGTCCATCGCCCGGTTCGCTTCCTCTGCCTCTCAGAACTTAAAGAAACTGTCGTCACAATGAAGACAGTAGAGGCACTGACCTTGCTACTGGTGGGCGCACCTACAGAACATGTCGAAGACTGCACACGCCCATCCCTGGTCACCATACATACCGAGTAAGGACATCCGATTTAACGACAGTCCTAAGTCTGGTATTTCACATTGGCCTGACCTTACAATGAGATGCTTAAGGAAATGTTTAATATTGCTTACCACCGGCCATATTAAGATAAGTTGTGGTTAGACAGTGTTATTAGTGATGATGTAACCACAACACTTCAGAGAGAAAAAGTGTTGTTCAGCACAGGCAAACTGCAAATGTTTGCTGTTAGTTTTTGAGACTAGTACTCTCCCGCATAAGCAAAGATGTTTTTCTCTAAGTCAGCAACTCTCAGACCGACTGTGGGACCCCACGCAACCACTCAACGGACAGTGTGCTTCTTCTCCCAGTAGTAGAGCGACCTGAATTTCATGGATTAACAGGGCCTGAAGATGGGGCTTACCTTCCACTTTTCGACACGGCCTGATAGTACGGTGTTGTACTTGTGTTGTCTTTACCTTTTGCAAGTACTGCTGTTTGCCACTGTGATAAACAAAACGACATGAAGCTACTGTTTGTGGATTTCCATAGTTCTTGTCAGAGTACTCTGGGAAGGAATAACAGCTTATCGAAATAGTACAATTTCGCGACCGAGGAACTTACTGTCATAATAGGTAAATATAACAATTCACATCACCCTCATCATCATCATCATAATCTTCTTCTTCTTCTTCTTCTTCCTCTTCTTCTTCTTCTTCTCCATCATATAGCTAGCAGGGTTTTGGGGCCTCGTGAGCTGTTCCGATACCAGTAACTGTCGAGAAGTTTTTGAGGAGTCGTGCTTGGCTTCGTTTCCCACTTGGTTGATATTGCATAGTTAAGTGTGGCGGTCTGTCTCTGTCCATTCACCGAACATGTACCCATTTATTTCTGTAATTCTGAATTTCCTTTACAACGGAGTTAATTTTAAGTTCTGAAAAAAAAATTCTTCATTGGTTCTGGAAAAAAAAACTGTTCGTCTTCGAGTGTCATCTCGATACTGCGAATATGAACACGGTTTGACTGATTCTTAATATTTACATTTAAGAATCACAAGTTATACATGTCGAAAACGATGAAGTTACACAGACGGTAAATCGTCAGGGACTGTGGATGAACTTGTCGTGGCCTACGACGACATTTGCTAAACAGACAGCAGACGTCCTCAAGTCAGGAAAACTGTTGACTGTATACGGTGACATTCGAACTGGGTACCTCCCAAATACAAGTAAACGAACGCTGCCTTTTTCCAACTGGCTCAATAAAGATCGCTGATGTGATACAAAATGGTAAAGTCGATGATTTGACCTACGTGTCAAGCCATGAAAATGTATGGCAGGCTTGAGGTATATCTGCACGAATTATCTAACCTCAGCAAGAGGGTCGATGACTGATAACTTGAAAATTGCGGGAAGAAAAGTGGGACAAAGGCGGGGTATGAATGGAAGCCGGTGGTATTATTTAGTACCTGTTTGAACGCATACCACTGGCAGCAATCCATCCCTCACTATCTGCAGTTCTTAAATACCTCTAAAATTTCAAGTTGTGTCAGACTGCTGATTGTCACTGATCAGCTTCACGCCCCTACTGATTTACTCTCGGGGTGAAGGCCCCCCAGTACGCATTGGCGGGCACCAAGAACGGTCTGAGAGCAGATAAGAACAAGCACGTCCGTTTTTGCTGGGAATCGAACCCCGGTTCCTCGTTCGGCCAGCCCATAGCCTAGTCACTAGCAGTATATCGTCTCACGCAACAGTACCAACCAAAGTTCCGCTGCGGCTTCACGACCCTTGTCTCGGGAAGGAAACACAAGAGGAATTTCTCCGTGTTTACGATCCAATAGGTTGACGTCGTGGGAGGTATCGCGCAGGTAGATGGGAGACGCTAGATTTATCGTTCTGTGCCTTGAGGATTCTTGGACCCCAAGGACGCACACTGGAATCTGAGGGAACAGAAGGATGGTATTGTATGTGACCTGTTAGAACTGTGTGCCTGTTATCTGCAGAGCAGCTTAGTACAGACGTGGTCAAAGAAAGTAATTACAATTTATGATGAGCTAAGTCAAGATATATAAACAGGAGCTTGGATCCAGAGTTCAATTCCCAAATAAAACACTTCTTTGGACGTCCTTCAAAAAGACACTTCAATACAGGCCCAACCCTCATCTAATAAATCCTCCCCTAACTGTCTAATCCGTGAAAGACTAACTACGTGGTCTGGAAGGCAACAGATACAGAGCAATCAGTTTTACTAGATAATAACACCTTTAAGTAACGGCTTGTCAGTTTCAGATTCAGGAAGAAGAAGTGCAAAGCACTGAACAAAATTACGCCGTCACATTACGCACACCATACATGAGGTGCCGACAAAACTACTGCTTCAACCATTGAGCAGTTCTATAACAAAACTCTTGCCACGACAAACATTTTTTCGTTTACTCCGTGAAATGTGTATGAACGCGAATACTCAAGTTTTGTAGGCAGTTATGAGTGTCGACTGGCACACTGTCGCGGTAAAAGTCGACACGGAACACTTGAATCTTCAGAAGCACTGCTGTTACAAATGATCCCAATCAGTGTGTTAGTATATTCGAAAACAAACTGTAGCTGCACACAGAACTACGACATTGTTCTGCAGAGCTGTTCCATTACGAAACAATCAGATTTAGTCCGTGCTATGTGGTTTTCGAGTTATTGCCACGTGTTTTATTATAAACAAAACAATATTTAATGCACAAACTTACAACGTCGTACAAACCAACTGATAGCCACCACCTGCAAAGTCCATGTCTGTCAATATGACATCAGCTAGGGTTTCACTCTATGAGTCCTTTCCAGACATCTAGATGCTGTTGGAAATGGCTGCATATTACTTTGAATACACTATGCACAAGGTGCATCAACGTAAGCAAGAATAAGGAGGACATGTTTGCGACCCAGTATGACTAAATTCCGGAAGATAATGGATTGTATAAAGAAAACTGCGGAGGAAATTCGACTTTAGTTACCATATGTGTAACATACTGCATACACAAAACTTGTGCGTAGTATAAAAGACGGATTACACAAAGATTTACGTATTTTCGATACAGAAACAATATCTTGTGGCTACTTCTCGTCTTGAAATTACGTGAAGTATCCGTACTCCTAACTGGACTACACTTTTTCAAGCTAGTTTGCCTAAGGCGCAGTAAAGCTATTTGGTTTTATCACTTCACGCACATCCTTAGCTTCAAGTCATTTTCCATCTTAGTGTTCTGTTCAGTATCCTGTCATATGATTATCCTGAAGCTGTGTTCTCCATCAAGATGACGGACAAAGTTTCCAGGCTATGCAGGACGAAGTAAGAAATAATCAACAATTCTGAATACGTGCCTTCAAGATTTCACGCGACAAAATTGAATAAAATCTTATCTGGCTGACATGCGACACGTGATTCAATTCAATTAATGTTTCAGAGACATACACCGTACAATCTCTGCGTTCTGAAACGTCTGTCGGTTTGAAGCACCCAAAGCGGTTCTCAGGCCGGGAATGCCTTATTGAATTCTCAATATTTCATCATTTTAGTTATTAGATACGCGACAAAACGAACGAGATTCTTCACTTTATTGTTGCACCGTGCACTTCGTAGAGTAACTTTAATCATACCAACCAATTCACTCGCATAAAATTTCACAATAAAACACTTAAAATCGCTCCAACATGTTTCGATCATCATAAGATCATCATCAGGGAGCCATGCTGTTCTTTGCTAAAGTCACATATTAAAAACACTCACTAATTAATTTCCTTACAGTGACAAGGTACTGTAGCAGCGAGTCATATTGTGTAAGAGTACGTTGCTGAGAATGCGCCTGCTTATGGCTGTGCGTCGTGTGTAATGTTACGAGTCACTAACAACATAACACACGACGCACAGCCATAAGCAGGCGCATTCTCAGCAACGTACTCTTACACATTATGACTCGCTGCCACAGTACCCTGTCACTGTAAGGAAATTAATTAGTGAGTGTTTTTAATATGTGACTTTAGCAAAGAACAGCATGGCTCCCTGATGATCTTATGATCGAAAAATGTTGGAGCGATTTTAAGTGTTTTATTGTGAAATTTTATATGAGTGCATTGGTTGGTATGATTAAAGTGAGATTCTTCAACATTAGCAGTGATCGCTGTAAGGGAATCAAATTAATACGTTTGTCGTAACATTCCTTGAAACAGAGAAATATCTGCATCACATATCGACCCGTTTGATGCTGCAGGTCGTGCAGGCAACGACAAACATTGTACTACTGGCAGACGCGCTACGTATTCAGCTTTCTGTATACAAATAACCGAAATTAATTTCGCTGAATTTTCCTGCCTTCTATGACAAGTGCAGGATTTTGTGCCAGGCATCCTGATTCGTGCAGACCTTCGATCGACTAGAAGATCATCGAAGAAAGCTAAGTTCTACCATATTTCTGTCCGTCTAGGTGTGGACACCCGAAAACCAAGCACAGAGCTTAGACAGTACCTCACATCTAATAGCGAAATCTCATTACCTGTACCTCATTACTGGCTGTGTGCCAAGAGCGAAGGTCAATCACGGCAGTCTAGCACGGAAATAACGAATGCGTTTAAAACGATTTGATAAAAGGCTTATACTTTTATCTTCCACTAACCTCTCTAAAGACTTAAAATTGCAAATTACAGCATAAGACAATAATCTGACCCTACGTACATAGGTATGAAACGCTTGGAAAATTACATACATTTAGGGTTTTGTGGACAGAGAGAAACTTCGCAGAACAAAGCTTCGTAACTGGCACTCTTCATCAGATATTGTGTTTCTTGCGCCTTGTATTGCGACGCTGTCAGTATGTCACGCTACACAGCGTCCATGGTAGAATGACTTGCTGACGGCGAATTGGTATAGCATCGCAACAAAGCGGTCGTGGCCTAATCCATGTACTATCTTGGAACCCGACTGGAGAAAATGAAAAGATCAACCAAAAGCCTCAGCCAGGACCCCCCTCCCCCCCGTCCAACACAAGTCTAGAGCATTATGTCTCTTTGTTTGCCAGGAGCGCTCCAATGCCGTGCTCCAGTTCGCCGTGGGACTAAATCTTGTAGGGTAACGCGTAATATTTGTGGGTCCCCGGTATGAGACTTTCTTCATGTCACTTTTCTGGCGCCTACAATGTTCAAGTGGCTCACAGATTTGTTAAAAAAAATTCTCGAGCCTTGCTCTATGCGATGGAGTTAGCTGATACAATAGTTGGATCAGCGAAGTTTTCCGCTCTTTTCATTTTAGCTAACCTGCGCAGTATCCACGGCAGATATGATGCGGTGTGTTTAGTGACGGAACAAGAGAGATTATGAAGACTTAATAGGAAGTTGTGGCAACCAACAATATCACGGCCTATTATAACATTGACTAGAAAATGTTAGGAAAAATCTACATATATAATTCGCGACAGAATATCTCAAAATTCGATGCTGGGATCAGTCTTCACGCAATTTTGCGAATGTGCCTTGAAGCGAAAGATTTTCTTCTGCCTGTTACTGAACCCCGTCGTCTTGCAGCAGCTAATCACTATTCTGCACTTTAGCCTTGGGTAAATCTCTATTCATTACAGCCTGACAGCTTGCATTTGCGCTAGGAGCTACAGGGACGCGTGTCCTGCCATGTCAGTAATTGGTGAATAGCTGATGACACATGAGCACGGATCAGCATTGCTTGTTTCGATTGATGCATTGTGCTGTCAAGTTCTGCATTATGACATTATGGCAACACAATAAAAATACTAACATTGCCAGCACCACTGCCCCACCCCTAATACTAGCAGTAGCAGTTAAAATATTTTTCCTGCACACGCCACAAAAGGCATACAGGGGACTAAAGACGTCAGTGTCACGCACATGGACGCTTTACCGCAAGAGAAAGAAGCTCGATACCCACTGAATAGAAGGCCGGTTTGAACCTTTTGGAGAATACAGAAAAGTAGTGGTGGTGGTGGTGGTGGTAGTAATAGTAGTAGTTGTATTAGTAGTAGTAGTGGTGGTGGTGGTATGGTAGTTTGTGGCAGTAATAGTAGTGGTGGTGGTGGTGGTGGTGGTGGTAATTATAATAATAAAAATAAACTGAGAAACAGAATTACGAAAATCTGCTGACTGAAGTACAACGCACGAGGAATATAATGCTATATAGTGTACGTCAACACAAACGCTTTATTATATACGGTAATACAAGGCTACATGTTTCGACTATAACCTAGTCATCTTCAGGCCTATATTAACAATTGTGTTACCAGATGCTATGCACACTTTGGTATCCCATCGTGTTTACATTCGTGGAATATGTCTAATTAAAACTTTTGTCTAAAAGGTGTGATGTGCTAATACGGGATTGGGGTACGTAATCTGAGCGTACTTTGGGGTAACGCCTTGTTTGAGACATTGTTTGTTGAAATATATGTTGGCACAGCATTTCTGGACTCTAGTTCTTAAGTTCTTATATAAGTGGATGCATTTGGCTTGACTAGCACGAGGAATGTGACAGAGCAGGTGATACGTCCAATTACATCTGCCGCTGGAAGCCTATCAACAGCATTTCAGTATTTGTTAAGACGACACCCGTGGTAAAGAGTGCAGCGCGGGTGTGCTGCAGACGAATATTACAGCGATTACGTTTGTCTTGAGAAAGGTGCCAATTTAGACCATCAATTAATTTCAGATGTTATAATTTTCCACCAGGCTACCCAAAAATGAGCCTCAGGGACAAGGGTCGAGCGAGGCTCATGAATCCGATAGCATGTAATATGGAATAAAAATAACAATGGGAACAGCAAATTTTCCTCTAGTTGGACATTATGTGGATATTTATTTTTATTAGTGAAATTAAGCAATGGAAATTAAAATAAATACAACTAACCCAATTCAACAAGCATGAGTTAAATTCTACTGACACAAATGTGATGAATGGATGAAAACAAAAGAAGCAAAAATTAAGAATTAAGCCTACATATGAACAAAAACTTCGGAAATTCGAAATAAATGTGAATACAATAGAAATATAAGACAACAGCCATATTTATGTGTTCCTTAGTTACAGTTAGAATGTAATATTATTTTTGAACAAATGCTTTGTTTCTTGTTATTGCCTGTCCTGACTTAGGGTACTGTTCTACACGAATGCATGTATGTGTTAACACAAACACACACACACAAACAAACACACACACACACACAC
>Ga0123353_10005111_pt1 | contig 17133 bp, 15 predicted proteins | sample TergutLab28metaG_3_FD_92763 | JGI IMG/M metagenome (GOLD analysis project Ga0123353, IMG submission 92763) | Labiotermes labralis P3 segment gut microbial communities from Petit-Saut dam, French Guiana - Lab288 P3 | ecosystem: Host-associated > Arthropoda: Insects > Digestive system > Gut ...
AAGAAAATACTCTCAACCCGATAGTTATCATTTAAGCTTCGGTAATATGCTAAATCAGCAAGATATTCCTTGATTAATTCAGCTTGAGGGACTTTCTTTTGAACACGGCTGAAAAATCCGCAATACGGACATTTACTCAAACAAAACGGCCAGTGAATGTATATCCCCAGTTTTTGCATTTTTAGATAGACTTCTTTATCTCAACGTCCGGAAATAAGTTACCAGCAACTGCCTCAGCATGACGGTTTAGGCTGCTTACAAAAAATTTGTAATCCCGCCCGCGGCTTAAATAGGTTTCAATCTCTTGATGCCGGCGCAAATAGTCTTTCAATTTATCAGCCATCAGTTCGTCCTGCGAGACCACTTTAACATCCGGCAATTCCCGTCTGAAATATTCTTTGACCAAAGGATAGTGCGTACATCCCAAAATCAAACTGTCGCACTCTTTGAAATTCTCGGCATATTTTTTTACAATTTCCGCTGCTTTGGTAAAATTATTCTCCTCAATTGCTGTAACCAGCTCCGGTGCGGCAATCTCAATGACCTTTAGCTGCGGATTAACTTTGTGTAATTCTGTTTGATAAATATGCGACCGAGCGGTTGCATTGGTGGCAATGACACCGACTGTCTTGGCTCCGTGTGCCGCAGCGATTTCAACCGTTGGAATAACGACTCCCAGAACTTTTATCCCCGGAAACAAGGACGGGATAAAGCGCTGTTGAATATACCGCAGGGTTATGGATGTGGAGGTATTGCAGGCGATAATAATAATCTTGCAATCATTCTCAATCATATATTTCATCGCATTCAGGGTATATTTAAGGATTCGTCCCGAAGTTTTTTCTCCATAGGGTAGATGTTTGGAGTCCCCGTAATAAAAATAATCATATTCCGGCATTTCTTTAATAAATGCTCTGGTAATTACCAGACCACCCAAACCGGAATCAAATACACCTATTTTCATTGTTTTCTCCTGTTAAGCTCAAGATTTACAATCATCCCGAACTTTTTTTCAACATTGCAATTTACCATATTGCATAGCCAAGAATTCTATTATATACTTAAATTAAATTTTCTGCCGATCATATAGTCTTGACCCCCAATCAACTACCGGTAGGAAATTGGCACTCCGCTATTTCATAGCGGAGTGTTTTAATATATATAATCTCTCAAAGAATACAACAAAAAACCAGCCCCGATTGGGGGCTGATTTTTTTTGCTTAGGATTTACCCCGGGAGATTTTTTTCATCATCCGTTCAATGGCTGTGGGAGATTTTCCCTTGTCTTCCGATAATTCGGATTGAGTACTCGCATTTTCTTTTGCTGGCGGCACTAAACGTCCTTCCTCATCTCTGGAAAAACCAAGTTTATCCATGCGCTTTTCATGTTCCGCCATAAATAATTTGACACCTTGAGAGTCTTTTGTTTCCGCATCAGCTGTTTGTAGCTCTTTATAAATAGCTTCATGCACAGTAAGCTTTTGTGCTTCCATTGATACCCTTGTTACCAAAGTATTATAGTTAGACGAACGCATTGACCCATCAGCACTCACATATTGTTTCGTCTTATCGTCATATGACATCATTCCCCCATCACCTCTAAGGGCATTATGTATTTCAGGATTGGCTCTGACTGACCCATCGTACTTGACCGTATAAGTATTGCCTTCCGCGCCAGTCGCATATTTTATATCAAAACTGCCTTTAAAATGAGGGTCATTTTCACATATACCATCATAGCCATCCAAATAAGGGGCTGCTGCAACAACGTTTTCAGGTTGTTTTTCCTCTTGCTCAGGCTGTTTTTCTTCTTGTTGCTGAGGGATGGTCTCTTGAACCGGCTCTACCTTCACTTCTCTAAATTCTGGAGAAGCGGTCTGATGCTGACGGGAGGCTAAGTCATGGGCATGTTGATCCGTGATCCCAAGGACAAGCCTTGTATCACCTTCATTGATAAGCACCCAACGTCCTTCCGGAGATATTCCCACGCCGGCTTTGGCTAATGTTTCTAAATCTTTCTCAAAGTTTTTCATAAATCTGGCTTCAAGCTCGGTTACCTGTCCGGGAGTGTTGCTCGTATTCGCACTAGGGCGGTAATAAATGTCATCCTGTATTGGACCAGTCGAATTTTCGCCTCTGGCAATGCGGACAGACAAATCATCATAAGCCATTCTGCTCATTGTGAGCTTTTTAGCGACATTTTCAATCTCAAGTCTGGTCTGGCTGAAACTTTCGCCTTGAATTATTCCGCCCAGTGCTGAGTTATCCGTTGTCTGTGTCTCGCGCAAGACATCAACCAAGTCTCTGTCGACAGAGGTCGTTAAGTTCCGGTGGTGAGTATAAGTAATGCTGGTGTTGCCATTTTCATCTCCAACAACACGGTAGTTGCCACGTAGAAACTCATTGTTAACCTTATGGTTAGGACCTCTTTCAGCTTGAAATTCCTGTTGTTGTACCACAGGTTCTCTTTCCTCTGTGGTCTGTTCTTTATGTGTCTCCGCGGTTTGAACAACGGTTTCCTGGTTTGTAGGCTCTTGAGTTATGGGAGCATTTTGCTCTCCTTTACTGTGTGCTGCAACAAACTTAAGTTCACCCTCGGACAGAGCCTCGCCTCTGGCAATTCTCTCTTGTAAATCCCTGAGCGCAGCCGCATCAATCCTGTCCATATCCGATGTGCTGCCAATTGCCCGGTTATCACCGAATTGGTAAATGATATTTCCATCTTTATCTATGGCATAAGATGTTTCTGTTACAATTTCGGCTGAAATTACGCTCGTTTCCAAATTGGGCTTTTCTACCGCATTCTCTTGCACAGTAGGTGTTACTTCAGTCGGATTTTGGTGGGTTTCGTGGACTGTGCTCTGCGGTGCGCGAGTGCGATGCCCGGAAAGTTCGGCATTTAGAGCAGCAGCATCTTCGCCAATAAAGTTTCCTCTGGCATCAAAGGTCTTTGCGGAAAATTCCAGCATTGTTGCTTTTTGTTCATCACTAATTTCGCCATTTTCCCACATAGTGGCCAGTTTGGCAGAGGATATCACACGCCCTTCCGGTCTGTCGGCTGCCGAAGGGTTGTCATTGCCTTCCATAATCAGGCTTGCACCGCGTGGATAACGCTTGAACAACATTTCAATATTATGTTTTTGCTCATCAGTCAGATTGTTTACATCAACTTGCGGCATTAACTCTTCTGCCGGACGTTCTGTTGCTTCTTCTATTTCTATCTCTTCTATTTCTTGGGCAGGCTGTTGGTTTTCCACAACGCTTACCGGAGCCCCATTCAAATCCAAATTTGTGACAGGAGCAGCTTGGGCCGAACTAATAAAGCCTCCAGTCTTTGACACACCATAGGCCAAGAGAGCAACACCGGCGGTTTCAGCAAGAATCACGCCACTGTTTTTATATAAACGCTTCCATGCGTCTTTATCGCGCCCCTTGCTTTTCCATATGTCTTTTATTGCTCTACCGGCTTCTTTGTTCTTTTCTACTATATTTTGACGGTAAGATTTTTGACAGATTTTCTTTGCCAACATGGCAACACCATATACTTGAGCCGCGACGGGAAAGGAACGTCCTATCAGCATCCCCGCACCCATGAGAGTCTGGCGACTTTTGCTGTCCTTAATCATTTCCCAGATGGTGGCTTTTTTTACAGATTTCTTCAGGTCTTTAATATAAGCATATTCAGCCTCTGAAGCTGGTATTCTACCCGTTTTTTCAGCTTCTTTGACATAGTCTTCATATTTCAGTGCGTGAGCTATTGAGGTGTATTTGGAAACCGAGTCAAAAAGCGTGCGGCTGACAGCTTTATCTGCTCCCCCAGCGCTTTGGACATACTGGTTGTAAGACAGAGTTGCAAATTCTTCACGGCTGACCGGTTTGCCTTTTACCTCTTTGAGATAATCTTTATAAGACTTGCAGGTAAATTGTTTGATTCCATCAAAAGCCTTACGGTCGAACTTGCCATCCTTAAATTTATCGGCTTCTGTTGCAATCGTTCCTTTATATATTTGGCTGAAAGCTGCAAAATCCTGCAAATTCTTGTAGTCATTGTAGATGGCTCTTGACGCCATTATGCCGCGATAGCCCATGTATATGGGGTTTCCGGCTGCCAAAACACCGGCTCCAAGGCTAAGCGCAGGATGTTTTGCTTCAAGCTGTTGGATCTTATCCATCATCTTGCCGCCATTTTTCATATAACGACGGTATTTATCCATCCAAACTTTAATTGCCGAAGTGTTGGAGCGAATCGTGGTTGTTAAGGCAATTTTCTGTTGTTCGGGGGTTGGAGAAATTTTTAATGTTTGGAAAATCTCTGCAGGAGTACGTCCGTCGCCGATGGCCTTTTCAATTTTCGCATATCTTTCAAGGTGTTCCTCAGGAGTGAGTTTGCTATAAGCCTCATCCCCAAGAGCAGCCGCATACAATGAGTTATAATATTCCTGCTCAATACGGGCTTTTTCTTCGGCGCGGGCTTCGTTATAATTCTCAAAAGTCAGAGGCAGACCGGTCTCCATGGACAAGTTTATAACTGCCGCCTGCTCTACTAAGTCATCTAGGTCTGGATCAACAGCACTGTTATTGGCTTTGTAGGCTTCGCTGCTTTTTTTCTGGTAAAATTCGCTCCCTTCATCTTCAAGGTGCTCCAGCAATTCATCGGCACGTTCGCCAACAAGTACCGGATCTGGCTCATTGGAAGGGTCTGCGAGGAAAGGATTGGAAATTTTTTCTTCATCTTCCGGAGACAACGGCGCCGCAGGGTCTAATGGCTCAACCTGAGAGTTTGCTTCCAGAGCATCCAGCATTATTTCTCCGGTCTCAGGTGTATTTTCTCTCAACTGCTTCATAAACAAAGCGCTAAAATCGCTAAACTTGCCGTCATTGCTTTCAAAATCAGCCAATTCTGACTGGCTGTAGTTTTTGATAAGCTCGTCGTACAAATCTTTGTTTAATTCTCTGAGGGTGTCTAATTTGTTGGCCATTTTGAAATCTCCAAAAAACATTCAATTGACTTTATAATACATCCTACAATACAATCTTCATATAGTCAATATTTTTTGTCATTTATTTTTGTCAACACAATGGAGATAAAAATGGAAAAGATTATTCCTGCCAAACTGTTGCCCGGCGACGAAATCCGGGTTATTTCACCATCCACCGGTATTAAAATTATCTCAGAAGAATGCCGCAATCTGGCAAAACAGCGCTTTGAAGAGATGGGATTGAAGGTAAGTTTTGCTAAAAACACGATGGATGAAAGCTGGGAAGCAGATGGCTCCATGGATATCGCCAAGAGAGTGGAAGATTTGCATGAGGCTTTTCGCGATAAAAAAGTAAAAGCCATTTTTACAATAATCGGCGGGTTTAATTCCAACCAGTTGTTGGATTATATTGATTATGGCTTAATTGCTGCAAATCCGAAGATTTTTTGCGGCTTTTCCGATATTACCGCACTCTTAAATGCCATTTATGCCAAAACTGGGATGGTTACGTTTTCCGGTCCACACTTCAGTTCGTTTGGCATGCGAAAGGGATTTGACCACACTTTGGAAAATATGCAAAAAATGCTGATGGAAAGTGGTGAGAATACGTTGAAGCCATCTTCCGAATGGAGCGATGATTTATGGTTTTTAGACCAAGAAAACCGCCAATTTATTACCAACGAAGGGTATTGGGAACTCCAGACCGGCACTGCTAAAGGGACACTCATTGGCGGCAATTTATGTACTTTTAGCCTTTTGTTGGGAACGCCTTACCGACCGGCTTTTGAAAAAGAAACGATTCTTTTTATTGAGGACACAGAATCCTCAAGTATTGCAAGAATCTCTCGTGAACTCCAAGCCTTAATCCATCAGCCGGATTTTAAAAATGTAAAAGGGATTTTGATTGGGCGGTTTCAGAAAAAATCAAACATAACCAAAGAGCAATTGCTGTTTATGTTAAAACGTTTCGAACCAAGCCTGAAAAGCATGCCAATAATCGCTAATCTTGATTTTGGGCACACAACTCCTCTGCTGACAATCCCAATAGGCGGGAGCGCCACAATTGAAAACGGAAATTGTGTTATTGAGGTTTAAAATGCCAGTCTGATTCCGCCGGAAAACTCTAGCAAGTTACTAAAACTATTTGATGACAGCGCAACATATCTTCCCATACCCCGGAGAGCAACGTTGCGGGTGAGAGTATACTGCATGCCTGCTCCAAAACGCATTCTGGTGGTGGATTGGTTGGCTTTGAACTCTGCATCCCCATCAAAAATTATTTTTTCTTCAAGACGATAAGATCCCAGACCTGCTGTGATTAAAAAATCGCTGCGGCGGCCATAGGGCAGGTAAAAAACTGTATCTATGTTATAAGCCGTAAGGCTGGCCTCTCTTGTAATTAGCCCCTGTGTCTTTTTCAAAGGGTTGATGGATTGCTGATAGCCTGCCTCCATGCCAAAGAACTGATTTGTCCGAAAACCCAAGACAAGCGCGTAGGAATCCCAATTGTCTTTATGGAAACGCGCTCTCTCGACACTCGACGTTGTTGTCATAAAGACATAGTCCGCTCCTAGAATTACCGCGGAATATCTATTTGCAAGAGCATTGGTAGAATAAAGGCAAAGAGACATTGTCAGCAAGATGAAATATTTCATAAAAACACTCCTGAAAGTATAGTTCTTTCAGGAGTGTATAATTTTATTTGAAAAATGGCAATAGATTCATTAACTGCCAATTTTAATGTTATGAGCCTCCGGGCGGCCAGATTTATCCGGAATAATTTCAAAGGCAAGATTCTGCCCTTCAGCAATCCTATCTAAGCCAGACTTTTGCACCGAGGTGATATGTACGAAAATATCCTTGTCATTTCCAGGACTGGTTATAAAACCATATCCTTTTTTGTTATTAAACCATTTCACAGTTCCGTTTTGCATGGCTGTTTTCCTCTTAAAATATTACATATTAGTGTTATCCTCTGCAGACTTGGTATTATTTATTCAGAGAAAAAGAGTTTTCAAGAACCCATGGTGAGAATTTTTTCACTTAGGGCTTTTGCCTGTGAAATAATTTCTTGTTCGCCCGCAACCAAAAAATCCCTCATCAACGGCTTTCCGTCACAGATAACATCGCAAACACACGAACTGTCAGCAGCATAAACCATGTTTGAAATAAGGTTATAATTCGGGGTTAAGAAAACGTTATCCAAATCAACCAAGATACAATCGGCCAAAGCTCCAACCCTGATTTCTCCGGCATCAAGCCCAAAAGCCCGTGCGCCGTTTATTGTCGCGATTTTGAAAATGTCGGATGCTTTCCCGGATAGTGCGGAGTCTGCCTGCATTTTTGCCAATAAGGAGGCCGTCTTCATAGAGTCTATCATGCTTAAATTGTTGTTGGAGGCCGCTCCGTCAGTGCCTAGCGTTACCTGCGCTGGCATTTCTTTATACAAACGCTCGAATGGGAACGCGCCGGAATTAAGCTTCATGTTGGAGACAGGGTTTGTGGAGAGGAAACAGCCTCTTTTCTTGATAATTTCAATATCTTTATCGTTTAAATGGATTGCATGCGCCAGAATGGTTTTGGGAGTCAACAGCCTCAGGCTGTCAAACTTTTCAACCGGACTCATACCCCATTTTTCCTGACAATCCTCAACTTCTTTTGCAGTTTCCGAAACATGAATATGCAAATACAGGTCGTGCTCATCAGCCAATCTCCGAGCTTCTAAAAATAACTCATCGGAAACCGTATAAATCGCGTGGCAGGACAGACATTTTATAATTCGCTCAGGACAGGGATTAGGGGTATTTATAAAATTTTTATACAGTTCTATCCGCCTTTTGGTTCTCTCCGCATCAAACAAATCAAGCCCCGCTGCTGAGATTGCAGCACGAATGCCCATTTCTTGGGCTGCTTTGAGGGTCATTTCTGCAAAACCATACATATCGGAGAAAAAGACCGTTCCCGATTTTATCATCTCCAGAATCGCCAACCGACTCGCTATATAGATATCTTCCTCTGTTAATTGCTCCTCAATCGGTATAATGTCTTCATACCACCACTCAAACAATGGCTTGTCATCGCTGTATCCCCGCAAAATCGACATGGCCGCATGGGTATGGGTGTTATAAAACCCCGGGAGAATCGCTTTTTTGCTGCCGTCAATGATTGTATCAGCCGGTTTGGTAATGTTTTCCCCTATCTCGGCAAAGCGGTTGCCTTGGATATAAACATCCTGCCTTTGCTTATTTAACAAAACATTTTTAATTAAAATTGACATCTCTTTCTCCATCTGCAAAACTATGACTTAAATATAAACGGATTGGAAAATTATGGAAGAAGAAAAGTTAGACAAACGGTTGATTGAGATTGAGACCATTATTGCCCATCAGCAGAAAATGCTTGATGACATAAACCATGTTCTGCTGGAACAAAACAAAATCATAGACAGGCTGTTAAAACAAAATAAATATCTCTCGGAACTGATTGAAAACAATAGTGTTGTAAAACCTCTAAACGAAGAAACGCCACCGCCGCATTATTAAGGATGATAAAATGGATGCAAACGCTTTATTTAAGCTAACTCACGGGATGTATATTGTCGGCGCAAAAAACGAGGATCGTTTTGCCGGCTGTGTTGTTGACGGGATTATGCAAGTTGCTTCCAAGCCTTTAATCTTGGCTTTATCCGGTCAAAATACCAGCTTTACCAAAGAATGCATTGAAAAAAACCGCGAATTTAGCATTTCAGTTTTAGGAAAAAACGTTAATCCGTTCGTTGTTGCTAATTTTGGATTCCAATCCAGCCGCAATGTGGATAAATGGGCAAAAGTGGGCTATCATGTAACCGACGGATTGCCTTATTTAGACGATTGTTTGGCGGTTATCCGTTGTAAAGTTTTGGACAGCGTCTTATTTGAAAGCAATACCCTCTTTACGGCCGAGGTAATTGATTGTAATAATAGGAATGAGGGAGAACCGTTAACTTATTCGGACTACCGCACCTCTTTTAAGAATGAAGTATTAAAATTTTTACCGGAAATATTAAAAAATAAGGAGAAATAAAATGGCAACAGAAAAACAATGGATCTGCATCGTATGCAACTACATCTATGATGGCGAAACCCCTTTTGAAAACCTGCCCGATGACTGGCTATGCCCAACCTGCGGTGTCGACAAGTCGTTTTTTGAACAGCGTTGAATATACAGAAGATTTTTTGCAGAAATTAATAAAATTGTAGAAACTTATAAAATATTATGTTAAAGTAGCTGTTAGTTAATTATTTTATTGAGAGGTTTCCCATGAATTACAAGGTTTATGCGTTTTTTCTATTCTCTACAATTTTTGCTTTCCCAGCCGGGGCTCAGACTTTTACCGACCCTTTGTATGATATCGGTTTCGGACAAACCCTAAATCTTGATAATATGGGGACTTCCTCAATAAATTTTCAAGAAGTCACACAGACCATTACCGTTAACGGCACAAACTTTACTTATACCACGCTTCAAAAAACTAACCCTGCTTTGGATTGGGTTATAACCTCCGGTGGAATTACGGGTTATACACGTTATGATGAACTCTCACTCACAACAGAATACCTATACGGTGGCGTTATTTCCAATTTTGGTACAGTTAATATAAATAGCGTTGTTTTTAAGGACAATATCAACAGCGGGACTTACGTTATCGAAGGCCCGATTTTTTATCATCGTTATGTCTACGGCGGAGTTATCTATAATGCTGCCAGCGGAGAGGTTGGACCTCTTATCGCTGAGTTTATTAATAACGGCGTAATTGCAGACAGTCCTATGTGGGCGGTCGTTTTCGCTTATGGTGGAGCTATACATAATGCTGGAACAATTGGCAACATTACTGGGAATTTCATCAATAACTATACGACAAGTACCTCTCTCTTTTTAGGTAATGCCAGTGGTGGAGCTATATATAATGAGGGAGACATTGGTAATATTACAGGCAATTTTATTGACAATTACGCCTCTGCAAGCGGTAATGAAGCTTCTACAGCAGGCGGAGCTATCAGTAATAGCGGCTCTATCGGAAACATCACAGGAAGCTTTATTAATAACTACGTAACATCAAATCACTCTTCGCTTATGCATTCTGGAGCTCGTGGCGGAGCTATTATCAACTGGGGATCATTTGGCAATATAACCGGAGATTTCATTAATAATTACGCCTCTTCCTCTCTTCACAACGATACTAGTGGCGGAGCTATCGCTAATTTTGGATCATTTGGAAATATCTCCGGTAATTTTGTTAATAACTACGCTTCTACTTCTTTCATGTTCGCTTATGGTGGTGCTATCTCTAACACTGATACAATCGGTAACATCAACGGAAGTTTTATTAACAACTACGTTTCTGCTTCCGCTTTCGCTTATGGGGGCGCTATCTATAACAGCTATTCGCTTGGCGACATTAGTAGTAATTTCATTAATAACTATGCTCAAGCTTTCGGTCCTAGTAGCGTAGCTTTGGGCGGTGCGATTTACACAAATGCGCCTATGACTTTCAAAGCAGACGGTACAGATAATTTCTTTACCGGAAACTATACCCAAGATCTGACACGCGGCAAGATATACAATGCCATATTCGCGAATGCCCAATATGTTGATTATGACCCTGAAACTTATGAGTCTATCTATGAAATAGGAAACCTGACTTTCGATGTTACCAATAACGCTAACTTTATCATTGATGATAATATTGAAACCGGTCTAAACAATTGGGATGGAACGATTGACTATTCCACGCACGGAAGCCTTACTATTACCGGTGATGGGACGGGTAAAGTATTTATGAGAAACGACCTTGTCAATATCGGAGAAGTTACCATCAACGATACTATGCTTATCTTCGCTCAAGGCCCTTACGGCAAGGGAAGATTTATTCCAGACGGAAGTTTGATAACGCCGATGAGCGGAAACAACTCTGTGACTTCTCTCTCTATGACTAACGGCCAGTTCTATATCTATAACAACTACTTTGACACTGTTAATCTGGTTAACTACACCGTGGCCGGAACCTCCTTCCTGCATATTGAAGTTGGTAAAGATGGCGGTGTTTGGACTTCGGATTTGCTGAATATTTCTGGAAATATCAACGGCCAGACACATGTGATTGTTTATGCTTTGACTCCTGACACGGACTTAACCAGCGTTGTGTTTGTTGATGCGCCTAATGATGTGATTGAGAACCGTGAGGCCTTTAGGGTGTTTCGTACCTATGGCAGCCCATTTATTTGGGAAGCGCATAGAAATATTAATGGTAATGAGACTGGCAGCGTTTGGTATCTGACTCAGACGAATGAGGATAACCCATTTCCTTTCCTCCCTGACCCGATTGAGCCTTCCAGTCCGCCAGAGCTCCCAGGACAACCTGGTCCTGACCCAGATCCTGAAATAGAGGTCAACCCAGAAATCATGGCCTATCGTGGCTTGCAAATTGCAGCACTGGAACAAACTCGTAGTATGGTCTACAACGTGCGTAATAAGGTTGCAGCAAACAAAATTCTACCAAACCCGTGCGCAAATGTCGTTGATGAATATATGGGCAAGAACATCTGGGTAAACCCAATCTATTTCAACTCAACAACCAAGAGACCGGTTGAGATTGATGCCAACATCTGGGGATTGGAAGCCGGATTTGACGTTCAACGCGACATTAACCACAAACTCGGTATCTTTGTTTCTTACCGCAAGGGTGATTATGATTTGAACGGCAAGGGAACACAATACTACTCTACTATAGGGTCAACTATTGATATCGACAGCTACATCGCTGGTTTATACTACCGCTATGACTATCGCCACCTTTGGGCATTTGCCACCCTATATGGCGGTATCCAACAAGCTGACATCAAGACCAAGGATGGCGCTAAGGCCGACACTGATGGTAAACAGGTTGGCGGTAGTGCTGAAGTTGGTTATACCTATGCTCTTAAGCAAGACTTGAACTTAGAGCCAAGTTTGGGTGTGTTCTATACCCAAATTGACTTTGATAATATTAATGACACCTTTGGCAAAACCGCTAAATACGGCACAATTAACCAGATTGAGTTAGAGGCTGGGGTTAAATTGGAACAGCAGATTGGCTTGGATAATGGTATGGCGAAAATTTATGTAAAGCCAAGCGTTGTCCGTCTGATTACGAATGGTGATAATGTGACGATTACTGGTCTGGGGAGAATAAACACCTATGATGACAGAACTTTGGGTAGAATGGAGATTGGTGGCAGATATGCAATTACCAACCAACTTTCGACCTATGGTTTTGCTAACTATACCTTTGGCTCGAACTATGATGCCACAAGTTTAGGAATTGGATTGAACTACGCGTGGTAAACACCCCCACTGTCACCCTAGTGCTTGACACTAGGGTCCAGGGAGGAACATAGCTAATTTATCCCTGGATACTAGCGTCAAGCGCTAGTATGACAGAAAAAGGATATTAAAAATCCTCCGCAATTGCGGGGGATTTTTTTTAATGACAAACCCTCGCCACCGTTAAGGTATCAACACTTTTAGCGCCAACTTTTTTTAGAGCAAGGGCGGATTCTTTTAGGGTTGAGCCGGTTGTTAGAACATCGTCAATTAAAACAATCTTTTTGCCTTTTATCTTTTCTGGATTTCTTACGCTGAACGCGTCTTTAACATTTCGTATTCTTTGTAAACCGCTAAAGTCAACTTGTGGAAGAGTATTTCTGTGGCGAACCAGTGACCGGTAGTCTGCCGGCACATTGGTAAATTTACTTAATTCCCTGACTAAAAACGCGGATTGGTTATATCTTCGTTTCAATAACCTGTTGTAATGCAATGGCACTGGAATTATTAAATCAACACCTGTTTCAAAAATATCACGTCCGGCAAACTTGAGCATTGTTGCCAACAACTTGGCGTTTTCGGTTCTATCCATAAACTTAAAGGCCAAAATTAGATTTTTGGAAGCCTCATCATAGTGCATTGCCGAGCGGCTCAGCCGGAATGGCGTGCGTTTCTTTTTAAGACAAAGCGGACAGAGTAATTTTGCGTTTTCAACAATCTCGCTTAGCGGATGTCCGCATTTTTGACAATACGGATCTAAAATAAAATTCAGTTCATTAAAGCAATACTCGCAAATTTCTTCATCCGTATGGATAATTTTGCCACATTTCAAACAGCGGCGGGGCAAAAGAACATTTAGAGCTGTTTTAAAAAATCTCATTTCAACTTAGTCAATTCCTGATGAATTTTATTTATGCCATCAACCATAATCATTCCGGAATCTCTCATCACCCGTTCTTTATCTTCGGACGTTATCACGCCGCGGGCAATAATATCTCCGGCATAACCAATCTTACGGTTAGATATCTGGCTGTTGCCCGCCACAAAGCCAATAATCGGCTTTTTGTTGCGGCGGTTTTTATACCACTCGGAAGCCATCTCTTCAAAAGTGCCACCAAGCTGCCCTATCATTACAATCGCTTCGGTTTGTTCGTCCTCATGGAAACGTTCCAAAATCTCCACAAAGTCCATACCAATAAGCATGTCATCTCCCAAACCAAGTACGGCAGATTGTCCTAAACCGGCCTTTTTGGTCTCTAAAACCGCCTCATAAGTCAGGGTTGATGAGCGCGAAACAATACCGATGTTGCCTTTTTTATGAATACTCTCCGGAAAAATACCCAGCCTTGCAACTTCCGGAACAATCAAACCCGGTGTGTTGGGACCGATTAACTTTGTTTTGCTATCGCTTAAAATACTTTTTACTTCTAGCATATCGCGGATAGGCACGCCGTCGGAAATACAGACCAGCAAATCCAATTCCGCCTCCACCGCCTCGACAACTGCTGACTTAACCGCCTGAGCTGGAACAAACATTATCGAGACCGTGGCGCCTGTCTCTTTCTTCGCTTCTCTGACAGTGTCATAAACCGGAAGACCCAGATGGATTGTTCCGCCTTTGCCGGGTGTGACCCCACCGACGATTTTTGTGCCATAATCAAGCGACCGGCGGGCATGAAAAGAGGCCTGGGTTCCCGTAATTCCCTGAATGATAATTTTTGTCTGGCTATCAACTAAAATCGGCATTCGTTACTCTCCACCGCTTTGATGATTCTATTCACAGCGTCTTCCATATCTTCGGCAATGACGACAGGAAGTTTGGCACGCCCCAGAATGTTTTCCGCCTCCAGACGGTTTGTTCCTTCCAAACGGACAACCACCGGCAAATTCATTCCGACTTCGGCAGCCGCGTCAATAATACCATCAGCAATCAAATCGCAGCGGACAAATCCGCCGACAATGTTTATGATTATCCCTTCTACTTTAGGAGAAGTAACAATAGTTTTGATGCCATTGGCAATTTGGTCGCGGTCAACACCGCCTTTGACATTGAGCGTACAGGCGACTTTGTTATTTTTATCTTCCAACAAGTCCATCAATGCCAGAGCCAATCCGTCTCCGTTAACAATACAACCAATATTGCCGTCAAATTCCTGATAGGCGAAACCATATCTGGAAGCTCTTAATTCTCTGGCATCGGCCTCGTAATCATCTTTTAAATTTTTATGTTCAGGATGGCGGTACAGCGCATTGTCATCCAAAACCATTTTCGCATCCAAGGCAACAACATCGTCGTTGTTCTTCATGATTGCAGCCGGGTTGATTTCAATCATCAGCGCATCGTTTTCCATAAAACTTTTATACATGCTGCGGACAAATTGATGAAAACTGGCGCGACTTTTGAGGGCTAGTTTTAGAAACTCGGCAACTTTTTCAAGTTCGGCGCGGGTTGGGCCGTTTTTCAAATTGAGCGGCAGGCGGAAAATCTTATCAGGATTAGAGGCAACAAGAGTGCCGATATCATCGTCTTTGGTGTTTGCCACCAATAAAACCACTTTAGCCGCTACCCGGTCAATTGCCATGCCAACATAAAAAGTATGGCCGACCCTGAGATAAGGTTCCACATAAACACGGCTGACAAATTTTCCTTTTGGACCGGTTTGGTTGGTTACTAAAGTTGAGCCGAGCATGCTGTCGGTTTCAAATACCAAGTCATCAATTTTTTTAACCAACCGAATCCCACCTTTGTTCCCCCCACGGGCTTCAATAAAACGTCCATGCTGGCGGGAGCCTGATTGAATCTGGGCTTTTAGCATCCATGGGCCTTTATTGGATAATTCTTTAGCCACTTTTTTGGCTTCATTGGCGGTGTAGGCAACTTTGCCTTTCGGAATTTTTATCCCGTTTTTACTTAAGATGATTTTAGCCTGATATTCATGGATATTCATTTACCGCACCCTGCATAAAATTTTATCTTTTCTACCATCGAATTCAGCCCGTTGCGGCGGCTGGGAGAAAGATGTTCTTCTAAACCGAGTTTAGCAAAAATACCGGCGACTTCAATCTTTTTAATCTCTTCTGGAGTTCTGTGGTTAAAAATACTCAAAACCACCGTTATCAACCCTTTGACGATTGCGGCATCACTATCGCCCATAAAGCTTATTTTGCCATCGGAAAACGCTGGAACCAGCCAAACTTGGCTTTGGCAACCGAGAACTTTCCATTCCTCGGTTTTGTACTTATCATTGAGCGGCGGCAATTTTGCCCCTAAATCTATCAGATAGCGGTACTTGTCTTCCCAATCTTCCAAAAGCTCAAAATTCTCTATAAGTTCTGCAATGTCCATTTTTTCCTCTTGGATAACAAATTAACTTAAGTTAAACTTCTTGTCAAAGAGGTAAACATGACAAACGACATTTTAAATACGATTTTTGACTTAATCAAAATCAAGAGTATTTCCGGAAACGAGGCGGAAATTGCCAAGGTTTTGCAATATTGCCGTGATTTTTTCAAAGGAAGCACCGCAACCATCCGGGAGTTCAAGTACAAAGACGCTTCGCCGGTGTTGTTGATAGCCAATCATGGGGGAGATGATTTTGACATTTTAATCTCCGGGCATTTGGACGTTGTTCCGGCAGATGACACTTTGTTTGAGCCCTCAATGAAAGAGGACAAGATTTTTGGGCGCGGGGCCGGAGATATGAAAAGCCAGATTGCCGTGGCTTTGTACAATATGAAATATGTTATTGAAAACAATCTCCCTATAAAACTGGGGATTTTAATCACGACCGATGAAGAAACCAGCAGCAACGGTATTAAGGCCTTTGTAAAAGCTGAAAATATAACCCCTAAAATCGTTGTGGACTGTGACGCCGGAAATCTGTATACGATTGTTGAAAAATATAAGCATTCCGTGGGGGTCAAAATAAAAGCGACAGGCATTAGCGGTCATTCTTCCACTCCTTGGGAGGGAATCAATGCCATAGAAGAATTGATGTTGGCTATTGGCAGGCTCCAGCAACATTTTGCCAGATATTCTAAACAACTCCCTACTCCTTCAAACACTTGGGTTAACACCATGGCCGTTACCGGCTTTGGTTCCCCGATTACCGCAAATGTTATTCCGGCACAGGCTGAGGCTTGGATAAATTTCCGCCTGACTGATGAGTTGAGTTTGGATGGTTTGAAAGCCATGCTTGACACCGCATGCAAAAACACAGTCTGCCATTATGAAATTTCACAATCCAGCTGCGGGTGCTATATGGATGCTTCAAGCGAAATCATTCAGGCTTATAAAAAACTAGCGGAAGAAGTTATTGGCAAGGAAGTTACCATCTCTCACATGAACGGCGCTACCGATGCCAGAATGTTTGCGGAAAAATCCGTTATCATTATGCATAGTATCAATTTCGGAAACCATCACAGCCCCGGTGAGTATGCCGAAATCCAGTCTATTTATCAATTTATGGATATCCAAAAAAAGTTTATTGAACTTGTTTCAAAAAGAAAGCTTGCATAATTTTGTCTAATCTGTTAAATTCATCACATGAATTAAGTATTATGTGATTATTTAAAATTAAATCATAAGAATTCTATTATTCCTAGTCAAACTCATTCTTCTAATATAAAGATTATCAACAGTATAAATGATAATTTAGATGATACAGATGGAATTCTAACTAATAAAAAAGATTTACATTTGTTTATAAGAGTTGCTGATTGTATCGCATTTATATTATTTGATCCAGTTCAAAAGGTAATTGGAAATATCCACTCTGGTTGGAGAGGAACACTTGATGAAATAATTAAAAAT
>Ga0123353_10005112_pt1 | contig 17131 bp, 13 predicted proteins | sample TergutLab28metaG_3_FD_92763 | JGI IMG/M metagenome (GOLD analysis project Ga0123353, IMG submission 92763) | Labiotermes labralis P3 segment gut microbial communities from Petit-Saut dam, French Guiana - Lab288 P3 | ecosystem: Host-associated > Arthropoda: Insects > Digestive system > Gut ...
AAAAACACCTCTCACCCATGCAAACCCCTAAATAAAACCGCCGAAGAAATTCAATTCTCCGGCAGTTTATGGACAGTACTCAAATCAGGCGCCTTAATCAGTGGTTCCAATGACGGGAGGTAGCACAGTAAAAAACCCCGGTGTTTTCACTCCAGGGTTTTTTGTCATTCTGAGCCAACGCCACAGCGTTGCCCTGAGGTGACACCGCAGTGTCATCCTGAGGCGTTCCGCCGAAGGATCTTTCCCGCCGAGGGGGCTTTGCGAAGAATCTTAAAAGATTTTCTTCACCGCAAACGGCTGTCCGATGGATTCCTCATACGAGCCGTCCAGCAGCGAGTCCAGCGCGGGGGGATCGAAAACGGAATACGCTTCAAACACCTCATAGGCCGGAATGATCACGGTGATGCAATAGCTTTCTTCCGCGTCCCAGACTACCCAAAAGTTTATAAGAATCCGATCGGTGGGTCTGCTCGCCTCACCGATCTCCAAACCGTGCACATAGTACATGACCATGGGCTTGTCGCCGAATTGTTCCACGTAATACGCCAGGGCGACCTCAACGATCCTGTCATAGTCCACGTCCTCGTCATGCTCGTTCCAGATATCCCCCGCAATCTCGCTCTGGTCAACCGGCTCGTCGGGCGCGGAAACATCGGGCGTCGCCATCACCCACACCGGCCCGTCCCAGTCCTCGTTCAGCGCGCCGTACAGCCGCCGGTCCGTGCCGTCCAGTTTCATGCTGTACCAGTAGGGCTTCCAGTTCTCCTGCTCGTTGTAGGTGTAGTAGTAGATCCGATCGCCATGTACGCGCAGAATCCGGCAGCCGTCCTCCATCAGCAGGCTCTTTTCCCCGCTTTTCATGTTTACCTGATAGATCGAACCCCAGTCGCGCATATCGTAGCAATGCGGGAAATAGAACCAATCGCCCGCCACCTGGAACTCGTCAAAGAAGGACATATCGCGGTTCTCCAGACTCATCACCTCGTAGCTTTCGCGGGTGAGTGTGTTGACACGGTGGGTCTTGTACGCGCCGTCCTCGGCCGTCTGGTAGTAGACCCAAGGTCCTTCAAAGTTCCAAAGCATGACATACGAGGTTTCCGCCGAACCGAGGTCGAAGAAACGCTCTAAATTCTCGCCGTTTGTGTCCACCCGATAGATGGCCGGATCCACACCGTAGACCTCACTGCGCACAAAATATATCCAGCCGTCCACCAGGGCAAAGGGGTGCCCCCAGGACTCGTAATCCGTCACATCCACCAGCTTTTCGGGCAGCGTATACAAGCGCAAATCCGTTTTATCCGAGCCGTCCAAACGCATCTTGTGCAGGCCCGTCATCGTATCCGACCAATAGATCCACTCGCTGTCCATACGCCATTGCAGGGCGTATGAGGCGTTCGGCGCAAGCAGCGGTTCCGGTTCACCGGAACCGTCGGCTTTGATGCGGTAGAGGTCGGTGTGTTCTGTCCCCACATTATAGTACAGGGAATAATAGACCCAGTCGCCAATGGCAGTCGCGTCTTTCACAAACCACCATTCGCCAATGCCTGCGATCTCAGTCGCCGCGTGCAGTTTCTCCGCCTGCGACCCGTCCTCCTTCACGCGGAACAGGCCGAATTCCTGCCCGGGATAGTAGACCCAGCCGTCGGAGAGCCCGCTCGCCAGCGGCATAATATCCAGCTGGACGGGCTGCCTGGCCCAGGTCAGCAGCACGATCGCCGCCGCTACCACCGCCGCCGCCGCGACCGCGTTGGCCACGATCAACTTCCACCGGCTCGGCCGCCTGCGGGGCGTCTCCTGCCCGCGCAGAATGTTCTTTAAGACTTTCTCTTTGTTCTCAAATGTCACCGCGTCGTATGCGCGTTCTACTTCTTCTCTCATCTTACATCGCCTCCGTCAATTGTCTTTTCAGGTCGTTTCTGCCCCGGGACAGATACCCCCACACCGTCGACTCGCTCTTGTCGAGCATACGCCCGATCTCCTTGGCGGTATAGCCCTCGTAGTAGTGCAAATAGATCGACAGCCGCATGGGTTTGGGCAGGGCCAGGATCAGTTCCAGCGTCTCGTCCCGTTGGTCTCTGTACGCGTGCCGGTCGGTCAGTTCCTCGTCCCGCCGGTGGCTGCGGCCCAGCATATTCTTGCAGCTGTTGACCGCGCAGGTGATCAGCCAGGCCTTGGGGTTGCGCACCTTCGCGGGCAGGCCGCCGGAGCGCAGTACGTTTAAGAAGGTCGTCTGCACCGCGTCCTCCGTGTCCGCCTTGTGTCCCCGCAGCCAGGTGTAGCACACGCGATACACCATGTCCGCGTACTCATAGTACAGTTCGGTCAGTTGTTGTTCCGTAATTGCCATATGGTTCTCCTTTGCCATTACAATCGTCATTGCGGGCCCGGGGTCCCCGCCAAGTCCGCGGACTTGGTGGGGTGGACTGATCCGCAATCTCCTTTCATTCGGGCGCCTCTATACATAAGACAAATCAAGTCATAAAATCCTTTGTGTTTTCTATTTTATCATAGTTTTTTCGGAACGTCATTGGAACCCCGCAACTGGATTGCTTCGTCGTGGAGCTTTCCTGTTTATGTTTCTTTCACGCTCCTCGCAATGGGGCCCACTGATTAAATCGTGAGGTGGAATAGCTGGCCTGTCAAAAGCGTCTATGTTGGGACTATTCTGATAGTCAAATTCCCCGGCGAACGATTCAATGACGCGGGCAAGGGGACCGTCATTGCGAGGAGCAGGGGGGACGCATAGCACGAATGCATCACGACGAAGCAATCCAGTATGTCAAGCCCCGCCTCATGCTTGAATTGCCGCGAAACCTTGCACTTCCCCCGCAAATACGGTAGAATATCTATCATGACCGAACGCGTATTTTTAACCGACAGCCACATAAAAGAATGTACCGCGACCGCACTGGCCGCCGAGCCGGCCGAGGGCGGGGCCTGGGTCCTGCTCGACCGCACCGTGTTCTTCCCCGCCAAGGGCGGCCAGCCCTGCGACACGGGCACGATTGACGGTTTGCCCGTCACGGCCGTCGAGGAGCGTGGCGAGGAAATTTGGCATTTCATTCAAACTACAAACTACAAACTACAAACTACAAATAATGAAAAAACTGCGGAGCAGTTTTCTCCGCAACTTTCCACTTTCCACTTTCCACTTTCCACTGCGGCGAACGCCCGCCCCCGCCCTACGGAAATAAAGATCGACTGGGAAAGAAGATTCGACATCATGCAGCAGCACACGGGTGAGCACCTGCTCTCCTGGTGCGCGTGGCAATTGTTCGGCGCGGTCAATGTGGGCTTTCATTGCGCGCTCGGTTATGCCACGCTGGATTTGGATATCCCCTTGTCCCATGAGCAGCTGCGTGAGGTGGAGGATCGGGCCAATGCCCTGGCCGCCGAGAACCTGCCTGTGACCGTGACGATGTACGAGCGCGAGGAGGACCTGGCGGACCTGCCCCTGCGCAAATCGGCCGAGGGGCTGACCGCGCCGATTCGTATCGTGACCATCGAGGGCGCGGACCGGGTCGCCTGCTGCGCGCCCCATGTGGCCCGCACGGGCCAGATCGGGCAGATGAAAATCACCGAGGCCGTGGCCTGGAAGGGCGGTATGCGGCTGCGCTTTCTCTGCGGTGCGCGCGCGCTGCGGCACGCGCAAGGATTGCAGGACGAGATGGACGCTTTGGCGCGCTGCTTTTCCACGGGCGAGGCCGATGTGCGGGCGGCCGTGGTCAAGCAGGGTGAGGAGCTGTCGACCTGCCGCCGCGCCCTGTCGGGCGCGCAGGCCGCGCTGGACGGCTATCGGGCGGTCGAACTGATCGCGCAAGCCATAGAGATTAAGGGCAACCGTTTGTTGGTCGCCCAAGTCCCTGGCCTTTCCGGCAAGCGCCTGCGCGCGCTGGCGTTAAAAACGCTGACGGGAAAATCGCTGACCCTGCTCTTTTCTGCGGGCGAGGACCGGCTCGACTATATGCTTTGCCTGAACGGTCTGAAACATGACGCGGGCGCGCTGATGCAAGCGGTCAACGCGGCGGTGCGCGGCAAGGGCGGCGGACGCGGCGACACGGCGCAGGGCAGCGCCTCGACCGTTCCGGCGGAGCTTTATGAAATCATGGAGCAGCTGCAAAGCTATTTCACGAAGGTATTGTAAAGAGAAAATGGAGCAAAAAAAGCTGACAAAAATTATCGTTCTCTCTGCCATAGCCGTCCTGCTCGTTTTGGTCGCGCTGGTTTTTGTCCTGCGTTGGCCCAGCTGGCAGCTGGGCTTTGCGCAGCCACGCGATGGGCTGTTTTGGGCCACGCCCGAACCCGCGCCCACAGCCGCGCCGGTGGTCGAGCCGCCGGTCATTCTCGCGCCGCCCGTCTCCGCCTTTGCCCCGCCCGAGGGCGCGGTGGACATCATCGTCGCGCGCCGGATTCTCTTTGCCGTGGAAAACACCGAGGCCGCCGAGAGCCTCTTTGCCGACTATCTGGACGCTGCGGGGCACCAGGACCTTGCCGAAAACGAACGGCTCTTAAAGGCCACCTTGGAGCAGGAAGTTTCGCTGGCGCCCGCGGGCGGCAAACACCCCCTGCTCACCCATGGGGAGGCCCTGGACTACCTGCTGGGCAATCCCACGCTGGCGCCGATCTCGCGTGAGGTGGCGCGCTGCGAGAAGACCTTCTCGCGCATTCCCGAAGAAATGACAAGCAGCCGGACGCTGCCCGAGGGCTCGCGCCTGATCGCGGCCATGGGCACGTCGGAGAAATGGCTGATCTACTCCGAGACCTCTTTCAAAAGCGGCGTGGAGTGCAGCGTAGTGGAGACCAACCGCTTTCAGGTCGGGCAGGAGAGCAAAAGGACCGTGCTGCTGGGCACATACACAAACAAAGTGAACGGCGCGATCGCCCGCGACGAGGGCGTGTCGGGGCGCAGAGCGGAGAAACTGCGCTTTGCCAAACCCATTTACAGCGGTTCCCTCTCCTCTTATTTCGGCTGGCACGGCCCCGTGTGGCACAACGGCATTGCCTACAAATCGCCCGCCGGCACAAGGCTTTTAGCGCCGGAGGACGGCGTGGTCATCTTCTGCGGCGAGCGGGGCGACTATGGGTTTGTGATCGACATTCAACACAACGACACGGGTTTTGTCTCGCGTTTCGCCCACTGCGCCGACGTGCGCGTCGAGCTCTGGGAGCGTGTCAAAAAAGGCGCGTTTATCGCGGCGCTCAAATCCGCCGAACCGCCGGAGGACACCCGTCTGCACTTCGAGCTCATCGTGGACGGTCTGCCGGTCAATCCGCTGCAGTATTTGTAGGGGGCAGTGGGCTCGCGTAGGGGCGATTATCAATCGCCCGCCTAACCAACGTACCGTAGGGGCGATTATCAATCGCCCGTCGAACCGGCGCACCGCAGGGGCGAACTGCGTTCGCCCGTTACAAGTTACAAGTTACAGGTTACAAGATCGCTCACGCGGGACAGCCTCCTTTTGCCAGGGTTCCCGCCCAATTCGCAAATTGGGTGGGATGGTGTGAGGAGGTGGCGCGAAGCGCCGGAGGATTGACTAACCCCGAACCACGCGAACCACACGAACGGTCGCTCACGCGATAGCAGCCTCCTTTTGAAAGGAGGGGTCCCGAAGGGCCGGAGGATTGACCGAAGGATCTTACTTGCTTGGGCAGGGCTTTTCGATATTGGTCAATCCCAATAAATAATCTGTGCTTGTATGATGAAACTTGGCCAGCGCAATCAGCACTTGCGTCGGGATGTCCCTTTTCCCCAACTCATATCTGGAATAGGCGACCTGCGTGCAGCTTAAATACGCCGCAAGTTCTCTTTGCGTCATATCTTTATCTTCCCTTAAAGCACGGATACGCTCGTACAATTTGCTTTACCATCCTCAAGTAGATATATGGAAAATTGTAAAACAAACCGTTTTGGTATATTGATATTCAAACCAAATTGGTTTATAATGTTGAAATACCAATGATGTGGAGGAAAAGAAAATGAAAAAAACGCTTGCAATTCTATTGGCAGCCTTGCTGTTGGTAAGTTCTCTTGTCGGGTGCGGCGCGGCACAGGAGGACGTAAAAGACAAGGTAGAGGAAACGCCAATAGAAACGGTATCCCCTTCACCAGAGCCAACACAAGAGGCTCTGTCAACTTTGCAAATTGTTTATGAGTGGATTTTAAGAAACGGCACCCCTTCATCAAGCGTAATTTATTCCGCTTGGGACGAGGAAGTTCTTATGGTCACATATAAGCAGCTTGAGGGAATGTCGGTTTCGGTAGGCATTGTGAAGGATAATGAGGCCTATAACGCGACGCTGCTATTTGATATAACGATATCCCTTCCCGGGCAGGGGGACGGCACAATTACGATTGTATGCGTTGAGGGCAAAGACGAATATAACATCACTTATAACAAGGTGGTAGGTAAAAATACAACTGCGTTTGGCAAGCTAAACCCGCAAAGTTATGAGATTGCTTTTGAGAGCGTCAGCTATACAACGGAAGATAAACTGCGTCCCGGGCTATTGACGTTTATTAAAATGGCTCTGCCAATGATAGATTCCCTTTTTGCCGAGAACAGTTTTTCATATACATATGAGGATTTCGGGTTTTCAAGCAAAATACTGGATATGGAAATAGAGTTTGCCAAAGCGGAACCCGCCCCGATTGAAATTAAGAACTTAAAACTGGATTTTAACCGCGCGGGTACAGCGCAAGCATATATTCAGTTTGCAAATACAAGCGATAAAGCTATTGTAGTATTTGATTTCTATGTGAAATGCTATGACGCTTATGGTGAAGTAGTAAAGGGTTATAATCGTTATGACTATTATACAGGAACGTTTGATGATCCGCTTGCGCCGGGGAAAACATCACCCTCAAATTGGCGTTGGGATATGTTTGGTTTTGATAATACGAAAACTTTTGAGGTCGCCGTGTTTAAGTATAAACTGGAAGGGGAAGATACGGTTGAAATTCCCGACAGTCAACTTGTTTGGGTGAAAATGGGCTAATCAATCGGGAGTGGCCAATGTGCGTTCTTTTCGCACAACGTCATTGCGGGCTTGACCCGCAATCCCTTTTATTCGTGAGATTGCGGGTCAGTCCACCCCGCCAAGTCTGCGGACTTGGCGGGGACCCCGGGCCCGCAATGACATAAGAACGCGCATTGTCCACACCAAATCAATCGCCCGCCTAATCAAATTCTACTTGATTAAACTTCGCAAACCGCCGCAGGCAGGCCGCCAAGGCGGTTTCGCTTTTCCCGGTTGGCTTGACGCCGTCCTCATACCAAATGTTTTTGATGCTCAAGCGTCCGGCCTTGCGGTCGCAAACGGGCTCGATCCGGCCGATCAGACGGTCGCCGTACAGGATCGGCAGCACATAATAACCGTGCTTGCGTTGCGTTTCGGGCGTGTAAATCTCCCACTTGTAGTCAAAACCGAACAGGGCTGAGATGAGCTTTCTGTCCCAGAGCATATTGTCCAGCGGCGCAAGCAATTCACAGCGCGCACGAAGGGGCGGGTCCTGCCGAATCTCATCAAGCAACGCCGCGTCAGACGCCAAACAGTAGAGCGTTTCCCGTATCCCCTCTACTTCCAGCGGCAGAATCTTTCCCTCCGCCAGCAGCTGCGCGAAGATCTCGTCCCGATCCGCCGCCTTTAATCCGCCGATGTTCAGCCACGCGTCGGAGGGCTTGTTCCACAACAGCCCCAGCGCGCCAACGCGGCGCAAGACCCGCCATTTCTTATGCGAAAGATCATCGGGATAAGGGTCGGGCGCGTCCAAAATTTCGCGCGGCACGCAACGCTCTGCCAGGTCATAATACTTTATCGTGCCCTTTTTGTGATGGACGCAGAGCGCGCCCCGAAAATACAGGGTCTCCAGCGCGGCGCGGGCGAGCGGGGCGTCGCTCCAATACCAGGGCCCCTTTTCCCGATAGGGCAGGTCCTTCGAACAAAGCGGGCCCTGCGCGGCAATCCGTTCCAGTATCTCCCCGCAGACCGCGTTCACCTCGGAAAAGTTGCGGCTGTTCTGGGCGTACCAACGGCGGTCACGCGCGAAATATTTCCAGTCACCGATTGGGAAAATGGACAGGTTTTTATCAAAATAATCGACCAGCGCCCGATCCTCGTACAGCAGTTCATAGAGCATTTCTTTGCGAAAACCCGCCACCCTGGATTGCAGAACCAGCTCGGCGTTTTTGCCGCAGACGTCGATCGGGTCAAACTGCACACAACCTGCCTGCGCGATAAAGTCCAACACGCCTTGCTTGCCCGTAAACTTATATTCCCCCAGCAGTCCCTGCTTTGCCAGCATAAACCGCCGCGCCTGTTGGTTTGTCAAAGTCTGTTTCATGTTCCCAGCATAGCATTTCGGCCGGCAATTGACAAACAATTTATGAACGATTGCTGTGTTTTATTGTATAAATTTGTCAGAAGTGATACATAGTCAAGCCACCCTAAAACAGACTCAAGATTTGCGAGGATTTTTTTGTTCAATCGCCGCTCAAAAACGCAGGCGTAGCCGGTAGCTACGGCGAGGCTTTTGAGCAAGATTGGGCGGAAAAAGACCGCAAAGATGAGGCGGTTTTGGGGTGGTTTGACTATACATTTCCCGATAGCAGAGGGAAACTTTGGCGGTTGCTCATAAACATCACCCATCCTAAAAGAAAGGAGGGGATGTCCAATGAGCGATACTATCTTTTTGATTATTGTTCTACTTACGTTCGCGTTTGTAGCGCGAGAGATAAAAAGGAAGTAACCGCCTAGTGAAGTAGGCGGTTACTCAGTACAAATTAGTCACTTGAGCAACCGTTAAACGATTCCTCTGCTATCATTATACCCTATTTCTTCAAAAACACAAGTGTTTTCTGAAAAAACTTCTTTCGTGTTTTTCACGCTTTTCGCGGTTTACCGTTATCCCTTATCCTGCTCGATAAGCAACCGAATCGCCTCGACCGCCACGCGAATGGCGCAGTCCACGTCCTTCTTGGCATGGTCCGTATCAATAAAGACCATCACGCCCGAGGCGCGGCAGCCGCGCACGCTGGAGAGGACGAAGATCGCCGCCGCCTCCATCTCGGAGGTCATGACGTTCGCGCGGTTTAAGGCCTCCATATGCGCCTTCCACTCGGCCGCGATCGGTACGGTGTCGGGCATGATCTCGCTGTAAAACGAGTCCTTGGACTGGGTGATTCCCTCCGCGAACTTCAGGCCAAGATTCTCAGCCGCCTGCGCCAGCGCCGCGACCACGTGCCGGTCCGCCACGGCGGGATAGCTCGCGGGCACATACTGCCGCGTGGTGCCCTCGTCGCGCACCGCGGCCGTGCAGATCACGCCGACCAGGTTGGGGTCCTGTGAGGCCTCGCACATACGCCCCGCCGTGCCCACGCGGATAAAGGTGTCCGCGCCGGCGGCGATCAGCTCTTCCACCGCGATCGCGGTCGAGGGGCAGCCCATGCCCGTCGAAGTGACGGAGACCTTCTCACCGCTCACCGTGCCCGTCCAGGTCTTGTGCTCGCGGTTGTGCGCCACCAGTTTCGCGTCATCCAGATAGCTCGCGATTTTGTCCGTGCGGAAGGGATCGCCCGGCAGCAGCACATAGCGGCCGATGTCCCCCTTCTTTAATTTAATGTGATAAAATACGCCATTTTCCTCAAACATCTTTTTCCCCTCCCTGTAAAAAATTAGTAGACTATCATCATAACGCAGTTCGCAGAATTTTACAATATCTTAAAACACAAAATTTCCATCTTGCATCACAACGACTTCCGTCCCATCCGCCCTTGTGCCGACCACAGACAGATCCGCCGTGCCGACCATAAAGTCCACATGCATGATGGAGTCATTGAGGCCGGCGGCTATGCGCTCGTCTTTGCTCATATCCGCCCCGCCCTCGATATTCGTGGGATAGGCCTCGCCGAACGCGAAATGACAGGCCGCGTTTTCATCAAACAGCGTCTCGTAGTACAGAGTGTTCGACCGGCTGATAGGCGAATCATAGGGCACCAGCGCGATCTCACCGAAATAGCTCGCCCCCTCGTCCACGGCCAATGCGTTGCGCAAGGTTTCCTCGCCCTTCTGAGCCGTGGCCTCGACGATCCTGCCGTCCCGCACCACAAAACGAATCCCCTCGATCACATTCCCATGCAGGGAGAGCGGCATGGACGCCACGATCAGGCCGCTGCCGCCGCCACGTTTGGGTGCGGTGAACACCTCCTCCGTGGGCAGGTTGGGCATAAAGGGCACGCCGCCCGTGGTCTTGTCGCCGCCCGCCTCCCAGAGATGATTCTCCGCCAACTCGATCACAAAATCCGTGCCCAAAGCGTTCTGATAATGCAGGGACTTGAACCTGTAATCGTTCAATATCTTCACGCGTTCTTTGAGTTTTGCCGCGTGCGCCCGCCAGGCCTCCACTGCCGAGCCGTCGCCGTTCACCCGCACGGCGGCAAAGATTCGCTCCCACAGCAGCGCCTCGGCCTCGGCCGCAGGCAAATCGGGAAACACCATCGCCGCCCACTTGGTCGAGGCCAGCGCGCCGATCGTCCAGGCGTTTTCGTTCTTCATACGCAGCTCGCGGTACTCGCGCAGCGCCTCGCCGGAGGACTTTGTCGCGCGCGCGATGCGGCCTGGGTCCACGCCTAAAAGGTTCTGCGGGTCCTCAGAGAGCAGATACAAAAAGGCGCAGCCCTCTTTCGCGTAATCGGTAAAGTAACGCACCCGCCATTCGGGGCAGACGTCAAACACCTTATCGTCGGCCTTGAGATATCTCTGCCGCGCGCAATCGTCGTCCGTCCAGTTCAGGATCACTTCCGCGCAGCCCCGCTCGTAGGCGATCGCCATGCACGCCCGCGCAAAGACCGCGTGATCCACCGCGCAGGTGATCACCAGTTTCTGCCCCCTCTGCACATTCACGCCGAACGCAACCAGCAGGCGGGCGTATTCTTGTAATTTGTCTGTCAAAATGGTTCTCCTTTTTTATAAGTGGACAGTTGACAGGGGACAGTGGACAGTTGAGGAAAAAACGCTCTGCGTTTTCTAAATAAAATGAAAAGAAATTCGGAGAATTTCCTCCTTAACTGTCAATTGTCAACTGTCAACTGGCCGCCGCAGCGGCCGCCGCCTGAATCGCCGCGAGCGTCACGGTCACCGACGCGATCAGGCGGATCAAACGTTGCATTTTCTCCCGCTCGGTTTCGGGCAGCGCGCGCGCCTTCTCCAGCGCCAGCAAGCACGCCGCGTAAAACGCGCATTGGTTGCGGCCCACGGACATCATGGAAAAGCCCCTGTGCGCGCGCAGGCGGTGATAGGTCAGCGCCAGGTCGTCGGCCGCCACGCCCATGTCCGTGTAAAAATACGTCAGCGCGGCCAGCATGGTGGTCTCCATGCCCCGCTTAAATCGGCAGCGCAGCTCGCGCAGCCTGCCGAACAGCTCGGCCGTGTTTGCGCAGCGCTCGGCCAGATTCTCAGGCTCTAACGCCAAAATATGCGCCAGCGTCTGCGTCGCGTTGCTCACGCGGAATTTCTCGCGCAGCAGCCGGAACGCGTCCTCGCACCTTTCCAACGTCTCGCCCTCGTCGCCGGTCTCCATGGCCAGCAGCAAGGCAAAGCAGGCGTCCTCGCCGGAGGTCAAAAACGGGTGCCGCTCCCGCATACCCAGATACAGGCGGCGCGCCTTGGCGGCCAGGCTCTCCCACGCCAAGCGCGACGCGCCCGTCACAAGCAGCCAGGCCGTCATGGGCTGGTAGTCCGTGGCCCGAAAGCCCGCGCTGCGGATCTCAAAATACGCGCGGTTTAAGGCGGACAGGAACCCGTCCGTGTCCTTCTCCAGCGCGGCCAAGGTGGCCATGCCCGGCATGGCGATGCCCCGCATCGCGGAAAACGCGTGGAACGCGGCCTTATACCGCCGCTTGCCCTCTATCAATCGCTCCTCGGGCATATCCTGATCCGCCGCCGCGATCTGCAACGCGCACAGGCAATGCATCATGGGCGAGGACAGGCGAAACACCTGCCGCGCGGTCCCGCGGTTGATAATGAAATCCTCACATTTTGCCTGCAATGTCTCCCACATAGTCTTTCCCCATTTCTCATTTTATGCCTTATCCTTATTATGTCATGTTTTGTTGCAAGTTACAAGCCGCAGGTTACGACCGCTGCGGCGGGGACTTTCAAACCGCGAAAGACGCGAAAAAACGCGAAAACTTTTTCTTGCGTCATTGCGGGCCCGGGGTCCCCACCAAGTCCGCAGACTTGGCGGGGTGGACTGACCCGCAATCTCGCTCACGCGGGATTTTTTCTTTTGCCAGCATATATGCTGTAAAGGGTGGATGTCCAATCCACTACTATTACAGCAGAGCAGCCGGTTCATCCGCAGCAATTTGAAGCGGCAATGCCCGAAAGGGGTGATAGCGGTCAGTCTAAATTTTTGGCAAGACCCTTATCTTATCCCACAGAAAGGAGCGCAAGAATGGAGATTACTTACAGAACAACCCCAGAAGGCTATCAGATTCCCAACCTAACTGTGCCCGTCGAACCCGAATACGACATGGGGCGCTTCGGACAAATGCGGAAGCAGCACCTGAAAACCCATTGCAAAATCCTATACGCCAACCTGCTGACGAGCGGCGAGTTGTACAGGCACCTTTGCGAAATCGACCAGACCGCACAAGAGCAGTTTGAGCTTATCACCAAGCAGATGGCAAAAGCGGAGGGCGTTACAGAGCAGCTCAAAGCGGAGAACCAAATGCTGTGGGTTGGCCGCATGAATTCCATCCGCAACAGAGCGGAAGAAATCATTCGTGCAGAACTGATTTATATCTAATAGTTCATCACCTCCAAAAGCATCACTTCAAAAGCGGAAGGCAGTATACAGCTAATATGCCTTTCGCTTTTTCATTGTCTGTAGCGTATTTATGATACCACAATCATTCCGACAATTGAATCATAAAACTATCAATCTTGTATGAAATCGTGAAAAGCAATTGATTTTTCTCTCCGAATCCCGTATAATAAATAAAATGGAGCTAGTGTATCCATCTATAATTTTCGTTCCATTAAGAATCCAACGAGGAGGTAACGGTTTGAACACACGCTGCCTGTGGACATGTCAAATCCGAATACTGCTACTGGATATTTTGGATAATAAGAATTGTATCGTCAAACGAGGAAGGGGTGAGATTCGTGCCCGCACATATTGATAATATAATCAAGCAAATGGGCTATGCTGAATCTTTATGCCTGATATATGGGCGTGACGGTTTTGGTGGAGCGGCCCTTTCCGTCCATTATCAAAAGGTTTTGGGCGAGCTTGCTCCCTATGCCGCTTATATTGTTGACGATACGCCGTTCGTTCTGTTCTATGAGGAAACCACGGATGATGCGGAACAGAAGCGTATTAACAGGAAAATCTGGAACGCGCAAATCCCTATTACGATTGTTTGCGGGACTAGTAATGTTAAGATTTATAGCAGTTGCTCAATTGATAGGCAAAACTCCACTTTTGAAGAGGTGATAAGCCTTCTTTCCAATGAAATTAACGAAAACTCACCGTTTTCTTATTGGGAAATTACAAGTCATCGTTTTTGGATTGATTATACGGAGCAGTTTAGCGGTGAAAAACTTAATGACCACCTATTGTGTAATTTGTCAGATATAACAAAAAGGTTACGTGAGGATTATCATGTGAGCTTCGCAACTAAACTAATATTGCGTCTCATTTTTATTCGTTACCTCATAGATCGTGGGGTGGATTTGGACTATAAAGGATTCAATTCAGATGTTGGTATATCCCGAAATAACCTATTGAAGTTGTTGACCGATAAAGCAGAACTCTATATACTGTTTACACACTTGAAAGGCAAATTCAATGGTAACTTGTTTGAATTGGATAGTGAGGTCGACGCATCGTGCTTAACGATTGAGGTTCTTCAAGTGTTGTCTGACTTTTTTTCAGCCAACGTTGACACAAAGACAGGACAGCTCTCGCTTTTCGATTTGTATGATTTTAACATCATACCCGTTGAATTGATAAGTAACATCTATGAAATATTGTTAGGTAAGGAAAAGCGTGAAAAGGATAACGCTTTTTACACGCCGCAATATTTAGTTGATTATATTTTAGATGGCTCTGTTTCGCGATTTATCCGAGATAATGGGACTTGCAGAGTGCTTGATCCGTCCTGCGGTTCGGGCATCTTTTTAGTCGAAAGTTATCGCCGCATGGTGGAAAGAGAATTAGGTGGTACACCCTATGCTGAAGATGATAAGATGCTCCAAAACATATTATCAGAAAACATCTATGGCGTTGACTTGAATAAGGATGCTATTGATGTTGCAATTTTTTCGCTATACCTTGCCGTATTAGACTATAAGAATCCTAAGACTTTAAAGCAATTTAAGCTGCCCAATCTAAAAGGTGAAAATCTGTTTATTGCAGATTTCTTTGATGAGGACGCATTAAGTCCGCTAAAAGTAATTCCCTTTGACTTTATCGTCGGGAACCCACCATGGGGAAGTCAGAACGGACTTCATGTGGATTATTGCAAACGCAGGGGATATGCTCAGTTCCTGCAAAACAATGACACTTGTCGCAGCTTTGTTCTGCGATCAAAAGATTTTTGCACAATAAATACTCAGTGCTGTTTTGTGTTGCATTCAAAAATGCTCTATATGCAGAAAAATCCGTCTAAAAGGTTTAGAGCGTTTCTGTTAGCAAATGCGAAAATAGCTCGTGTTATTGAGTTGTCTTCTGTCAGAAAACTTGTATTCAAAAACGCAGATGCACCTGCGGTTATTTTGACATACTCATTTCCCGACAATGCGTCTTTGGAAAATCGGTTTGAATATATCTCAATGAAACCAAATTTGTTCTTTAAGCTTTTTAATCTTCTTGTGATAGAAAAAACGGACATTAAGTATGTGCAACAGAAGTTGTTGGCGGAAAACGATTGGGCGTGGAAAACGCTTGTATATGGATTGTCGGGAGATATTGATACTATCTCCTATTTGCAAAAATCGTTTTCAACAGTAGCACGAACCATTGAAGAACAGCTTCCTAAGCTTATAGTAGGAACAGGCGTTCAATATAATGATGGGGATCGAAAGGATGCCTCGCATCTAATAGGCAAGGATTTTTTGCCCTCAGAATCTCTCGACCATTTTACCATTAACCTAGCAAAATTAAATAAATTTGAAAAGCCCTGCATTCATAGAACGAGAAATGAAAGTTTGTTCCACGCTCCGTATTGTCTTCTTCTAACAGGCATTGATATGAAAGATTACACAATGCGTTCCGCTTTTTCTGACGTTGATTTCATCTTTAGAGAAGTAATATTCGCTGTGAAAGGATGTGACAGACAAAAACCCTTTTTGCTTAATTTAACAGGACTTTTCAACTCATCATTATTTGCCTATTTGAATTTAATGTTGGGTTCTTTTGCAGGAATTGAACGAGAAAAGCGGCTTGTTAAAGAGGTTCTTGAATTCCCATTTGTATACAGCGATTCCATCGCAAAGCAAGTGGAAGCGATTCAAGAGATGTCAATACATGAGGATTTTACGGTTGCTCAGGACATATCAGGAGAGGTTGAGAAACTTAATAAAATGATACTTGAAGCGTTTAATCTCTCTGATAATTCATTTGTTGACTATGCCTTAAAAATACAAATCCCACAACTCACAAATCTTGTGGATTGCGAGGGTTTTCACGCTGTCAACTCTCAGCAACTAAGGAACTATGCCAAGCCATTCTTTGAGACACTATCTGCTGTGTATGGGGTGTCTGGTAAGTTTGTAACGGCAAATATATATCCGACGATTACTAAATATTATAGTGCCATTGAGGTTGATTTACACGATAGTAAGCCGTCTGTTGAAATTCAAGTAATTGATGATTCCACTTTAGTGCCTGCAGCCTTAACACGGCTTTCGGCACATAGGATTAACGATATGTTCTTTGAAGTAAGGGATGTTATATATTTTGATGAGGACTCATTCTATATCATAAAACCTAATTATTATAAGAACTGGCATCCTGCCATTGCACAACTGGATTTAGCGGACGTTATTAATCAAATTCTCTCCAGAAACAGAGGGAACAACTAATGGGTGGCTTTAAGAAAGAATCTAACAATACTGTTTTTGAGCAAAATTTCTTCAGTTCGATAGTTTTACATATATCTCAATGCTGTTTAAAAATGCGAGATGATTGTAGAACAGCCGGCGAGAGCCTATACAATCATGAAGACAAAATAAGCCGCCGCCTTGTAGAGCGATATCTTAATCGGGATATTATGGGACTAAGGTTTATTTTGCAAAATCCAGAACATTATAATACTGATACAGACACACACAAAGGCAGAACAGATATTAAGGTGGTGTCGCTAGAATGGTTGTTTATGAATTCTGATGCCTATTACATTATTGAATGCAAACGGCTTGATGGCAAACCTCGTTTGAACAAGGAATATGTTTGCGAAGGAATCTCGCGCTTTGTAATAATGCCTTCACCCAAATACTCTTCCTATTACGGTAGAAATATTATGTTGGGGTATATTGTTGTACAATCCGTGAATATCGATGAGAATACGAAAAACATAGACAATCTCCAACGCAACTTACTCGCCGATGTAACAATTGGCAAGATGCAACTCGTGGATGATGATAGAAAAGGGTTCAGTCGTTACCAGTGCTCTTACCAATCGAACGATAACCACAATATTGAATTAACTCACCTGTTTTGCGACTTCTCGGATGTCGTATGCGCCGATAAATAATCAAACAAACAACCCGGAGGGCTATCAGCTTCCCAACCTAATATTGGCAGTCGAACCTGGCTGTAATCCACTTGGGTTGCTTTGGAATATGCGGAATAGCATAACCACACCGACATTCAAACCCAAAACCAAGTATTCTTTGAACAGTCTTTTTCTACTGTCCGAGAAGAAATCCGCTGAGAGCATTATACCCGAAACGTAACGCTTTCGGCTCTTGAAAAGCCTTATAAATGGCGGGGTTGTAGACCCGATTTGTAACCGTCAATTATAAAAGCACCTCGGCAGCGGGTTGAAAAAGTAGTACGATAGCTCCAACAGGGTTGAAAAAGTGAGGATTACTTTTTCAACCGGAAGGGAGCTATAAGTATGGACAC
>Ga0123353_10005115_pt1 | contig 17125 bp, 5 predicted proteins | sample TergutLab28metaG_3_FD_92763 | JGI IMG/M metagenome (GOLD analysis project Ga0123353, IMG submission 92763) | Labiotermes labralis P3 segment gut microbial communities from Petit-Saut dam, French Guiana - Lab288 P3 | ecosystem: Host-associated > Arthropoda: Insects > Digestive system > Gut ...
ATATCTCCAAAAAACCGGAACATACCGACGCCGTCACAACGCAAATGATGGCAAATGTAGTGAATGACGGAATGGTCGTCATTCTTTTCGACAAAAATTTGAAGCGGACAATCCTTCGGAAAAGTCCCGGCACCGACAGTCGAAAGCATGTCACGATCGGGCAAATCCAACCAGGTTACGGCAAACGGTTCCTGCACCTTGCTCCAAAAGAAGCGTCCCCGGTTCTTTTCGATTTTTCGTAAAAACAGCGGGTGAGACTCAAGGGCTCTTTGTACGGCCTGTTCAAAACCATCCTTGTCCAGGTTGCCGGAGAGGACGATTCTGCCCTCCACCAACATGGGATAATCCGCCGACGTGTCCAAGAGAAAATATTTCTCGACGAGCGTCAGCGGCAAAGGAAAGATTTCTTGCTGTTCCGTGTTATTAGTCATGTTTCTGTGCGGTAAACCCGTGCAAACAGGCTGTCATTGGATTCAAGGATCGTAATGTCTTCATGCCGGAACAAAAGTTGATCGTTATGACGGATTTGCCACAAACCGCGACCGGATTCCTCCCGCAAGACCTCGAAGCGAAGCGGCGAAAAACCTTCGCGTGTATGCCTCATGCTTTTGTAAGCGGCTTCTTTCAATGCCCAGCGACGTGCAATTTCCCGTTGGTCAGCCTGCGCAACCTGCTTTTGTTCTTTTTCCGTCAGCCAATGACTCCATATCCGTCCTAATCCGTCACGCGAACGATTCAGGTCAACGAGGTCGATGCCAAGACGATGTCCCGAATGTCGCGACATGGCAACGGCGACTTCCCGATCCGTGTGCGAAATCGAACATTGCAAAGGACATGCTTGTCCCCGACATGTCAAACATGGGGGAATACCGCGACCATTGATGTTTGTGGAAATCAATTCCAGGTCTTGTAGTAAAGTTTCCGGCAACAACTGACAGGTCGTTGTCTTGACCAAATATCGCCCGACCAACCAGGTCTTTTTTCGATTCACCGAAGTGATCGCGTCCAACCGTTCCAACTCTTTCGGCGACAACCAGGCGGCATGGTCATCTACGATTTCCGGCATTGAGTCGATGTACCGAAAACGAATCAACAGGTCGTTCACTTCCCACGGTTCGTCCATGTCATGCCGTTTTCGCGTCCGCGTTGGCCAAAATGAAATCGAGGACATGGCGCAGTGTTGTAAAGTCGTCCAGCGTGACATCGCCGGAAACGCGAATGTCGAAAAACTCCCCCAATTCGCCGAACAGTTGTGCCTTTTTGATGCTGTCGATGCTCAAACCGTCTTCGAGATCGACGTCAAGTGTCACATGCTCTTCCGGGTAACCCGTCTGGTCAACAACGAATTTTACAAGGAACGCTTCGAGTTCCTGCGAGTCCAGTGATGATGAAGCAGGTGTTGGCGAAGGAGCAGGCGAGGCGATGGTTGCAGTGGGAGCAATGGTTGCCGGTGCCGAAATGGGTGCTGCCGGTGCAGTGGGAGCCGTTTCACCTGACTGCAACCCGTTGGCAAGTAAAAAGTCGAGAACATGACGCAGTGTCGTAAAATCGTCGAGTGTGACATCGCCGGAAACGCGAATGTCGAAAAACTCGCCCAATTCCCCGAACAGTTGTGCTTTTTTGATGCTGTCGATGCTCAAACCGTCTTCGAGATCGACGTCAAGCGTCACATGTTCTTCAGGATAACCCGTCTGGTCAACAACGAACTTGACCAAAAACGCTTCGAGTTCCTGCGCGTCCAGCGATGACGTGTTCGCGGGTGCAACCGATGAGGCTGAAACCGGCTGTGTTGAAACAGCCGCAACGGGAGTTGCGGAAACAGGTGCCGATGGAATGGTTTTGGATTGAGATACGCCTGCATTTTGTACAAGGAAATCGAGAATGGAACGCAGTGTCGCAAAACCGTCGGGCGACATGTTCGGTTGGATCGACACGCCGTAAGTTTTCGTGATTTCGCCGAAAAGTTCCACTTTCAAAACATCGTCAATCCCCAGCCCGTCGTAAAGCTGCTCGTCGAGGCCGATGATTTCCTCCATGTAACCGGTATGATCGGCAATGAATCCGACCAGAAATTTTTCCAGTTCTTCGCGATTACCGTCTGCGACTTGCGGGACAACTGTCGGCATGGATGGTACAGGCACAACTGCCACAGGAGCAACGGGAGCCGGTTTGGTCGCACCGGTTCGCAGGCGATCCTTGCGGCGGGTGGTTGCGTCGAAATGAAAAACACGGGGTGATATTTGTTCGACATGACTGGAAGTGTCGGCTGATGCTGTTGGGTAAATTTCCGGTGTCACAGGCGTACCTCTCTGTAAAATGATATGGTAGTTATTGCCAAATTCCGAGCAATGATTGACCCCGACAAACAGTTTTCCTTCAGGATCAAAAGTCACAATCTTTTGCGGACTATTGCTCAGAACAATATTGTCAGGTTTTGTGTTGCCGTTATGAGTAAATGCGACGCTTGGATGCAACGTTTCATCGTCGAGGGCGACCAGAGCGGAAAGCATCGAAACGAATCCTGATGCAGCCCCCAAATGCCCGAACTGTCCGACCAACGTTGCAGCAGGAATTTTTCCTGTTGCGTGCGGATAACAAGCATCAAGTGCGAGGAGTTCCGCGTTGTCGATTTCCGCCATGCCAAGACCGGCCAATGCGAAGGCCCGAATTTTGCCCGGAACAATGTTCGCCGTTTGACGGGCTTGGGCAACGGCATCGCAAACCGCTTGCCCAATCGAATCGCTCTTTGCCGCTCCAATGCCCTGAATGACGCCCAAAATCCGGTCGCCGTCCTGCCGCGCGTCGGACAATCGTTTGAGCACGAAAGCGACGCAGCCTTCGCCGGGCAATGTTCCTTGCGCATTCGCGTCGTAGGGAGCGGCAAATTCGGTTGTTTTGGAAATTCGATCCGTCAACGTCAGTTCGTGAAATGCACCGGGTGTCAAATCATGCTGGCCGGCTATGCAGATCATCACGTCATTGGCACCGGTGAGCAACATGTCGATACAGCACAACAATGCCGCAAAGGCTGAAACGTCGTTCGCTTCGACGGCAACGCCACCCCCTTTGAAATCGAACGATTTCGTGATTCGCGACGCAAGTGCACTCGACGTAAAGCTGCCTGTTTCGTCGATCAGAGCGGGTATATGTTTGAGTACAACACGTTGAAACTCTCCGACAATTTTTGTTATATCGGTTTCCGCGCAACCGTTTTGCTTCAGAAATTGCGAAAGAAGTTCACAAGTCTCCGGCTGCCGCAGTCCCAGAATCAATTGTGTTGCGAAATCACCGCCGAACGAAGTGCCGACGATACAGCCGGTCGCCATGCGCAGGGTTGCGTCTTTGACATCATAATTCGCCTCTTGGAGTGCCTGATCGACCGCTTCGAGAATCATGAATTGCAGCGGACTGGCCTGGGCAAGCTGTTTCGGCGGGATACCGTGCGTCTTCCAGTCGTATTCGAAATTTTCAATGATCCCGGCACCGGGCATGTCAACTGTTTGATCGCCCCAGCGCGAGTGATCGGAGAAAAGCCGGGCATCCCACGGTTTGGCCGACACAGACCGGATGCCGCTTGCCTGCGAACGCAGCATTTCACGAAACGCCGCTTGCCCGATCGCACCCGGAAGAATCATTCCCGATCCGACAATCGCAACGGCGTTTTCGTCATTATGCTGCGACTTCACCGGATGCTGTGTTCTGAAGGATGCAACGGCGTATGATTCTCGCGGTGAAACGTATTCTTCGACGGCAAGATGTACGTTCAGTCCGCCGATTCCGAATGCGTTGACGCCCGATCTTCGCGGTGTCCCGTCGTCGTGCGGCATCCAAGGCAAAGCCTTCGTCGGTGGAAAGACCGGAACGTTTTTCCAGTCCACATCCTTGTTGAGCGGCATGGCCGGGTCAACCGCCGACGGAATCAGGTCGTTTTGCAGTGCAAGCACCACTTTGAGCAGTCCGGCGGCTCCGGCGACTTCAAGGCAATGCCCGATATTCCCCTTGACACTGCCGACGGGAATGCGTTTTTTGGCTCGCGGGAGTTCCTGCAAAACTTGCGTGATGGATTGAATCTCGGTTTTGTCGCCCAGATGCGTTGACGTGAAATGCCCTTCAAGATATTCGATTTTTGCGAAATCGGCCGGGTCGTCATAAGCACGTCGCATGGCATGAACCTGCCCGTCGGGAAGCGGTGCCCAGAGGCTTTTTCCTCTGCCGTCGGACGAAATGCCGACCCCGGACAAAACGGCGTAAATCCGGTCTTTGTCTGCGATGGCTTTTTCCAGCGTTTTGAGCAGAAAGACGACATAGCCTTCTCCGGCGATCAGGCCGTTGGCCTGTTGTGTGAACGGCCACGATCCGTCTGTGGAAAGTGACTGAGCCGCCGAGAAAAGCACCAGGGTGTCGCTGTGCAGGAACGATGCCCCGCCCGCAACGGCAGTGTCAATTCGCCCGAGTTGCAGCGATTTCATAGCGTGTCCGACGGCCTGGAGCGAAGACGCACAAGCCGAATTGAACACCATGCCCGGGCCATTCAAGCAAAACTTGCTTGCGACCATTTGCGCTGCGTCCCCGGCGGCAAGATGTGGATTTTGTTCGCGTGTCCGCCACGGCTTGCGCGAACGGACTTCAGTCGTTAATCCATTAATAATGCACTCACAAATGTCCGGCGCAAGAATATTGAATGACGAAACCTCTCGCAAATATTCGGCGATTTGCGGAATGCCTACTGCGTAAGCATACGCACTGCCCCACCCGCTACAGGCGGCGTGACCGAAAAACACCCCCGTGCGAGATTGCTGTAACAATTCCAACTTTTGCCCGGCGTGTGCCATCGCCTGATCGACGACACGACAAAGTGTGATATGCGCCGCGTCATGGTTTCGGATGTCATTTTCCGTGATGCAACCGCCCGGAGTCGTCGCATCGGAATAATCGACCAGTGCCGCCTTGTCCGAATAAGTACATCCGACCACGCCGACCTTGGGATCGTAGTAAAGCCGCCGGTCAAGCCTGTCTTCCGGAACCGGCGCAATGGCACTCTGGCCTTGCGAAACAAGGTTCCAAAACTCGTCGATATCGTTTGCGCCGGGCAATCGGCAGGCCATTCCCACAATGGCTATCGGTTCCTGTTTCATGTTCAAACTCCTTTTGGGAATTCCGAAACAAACTTATTCGTCGCGTAAAAATAAGTTGTTCAAAAAATCAGAGCCGCGACGGTTACGGAGCGGTCATTCCGCTCGATTACTCTCGCGGCTCTGATTAATACAATTCATGCGGTCAGGGCATCCAACAAGTTTTCGAGAAAATGTGAAGTCATGTCGTCGGTTTTCGGAAACGATTCGACCAGTACCGCACCGGTGGCAATGGCCGTGGCGGGAGTGGCTTGCTTTCTGTAAAGTCGTAGCCACGTTTCCCCGCTCAAATACAGTCGCGGAATTCCGGTCGTCAGCAAGCCGGGTAACAGCATCAACAGTTTTGTGCCGTCATCGGTGACACGAATCGTCCATTCGCCGCCGCCCTGACCGTTGATTTGCAATCCGATCATTTTAGCGACTGCCTTCTCATGCGAACAGCAGGCGAGTTGTCCGAGTTTTTCGTGTAAATCGACCGGCAGCAGAATCGGTTTCGGTTTCGGCCAGCCAAAGCCGTTTTCCAACGCGAACATCGCCATCCGAATCAACGGTGCAAAGTTCATGGTCGGGCAGGGCAGATGCGGCGCAGCCTCGCGGACATTCGCGTCGTCAAAGGTCGGATCATCGCGCCAATAGGATTGATAAACCCCCATCTGATCGCGGAACACGTCCTGCGACTGTTGCCAACCACTCTGCGTTTTAACCTCTTGCCGCGGCTTACTCTCCTGTCTTTGTTTGTCCGAGTAAAAACGTTTGAGTGCCTCCTCGAACACTTTCAAGGAAGTCAACACTGAAACGCGATTTCGGGGAACCAGGTGATAGGTTTTTCCCCAGTGTCGGCAATGAGTCATCACATGCATCATGACGGCGGACACCCAATCGACGGGCACGAAATTCTTTTGCTCGGTGCCACTGAAACCGATGGCCCGCAAAAGCGGCATTCCATCGACGACGCCGACAGCCGAACTCGTCGTCAAACCATGAGCGATTTTCAGCGGCGTGAAAAATCCGTGGTACGTTGACGTGTAACCGGTTTGCGAATCGCCGATGATGATCGCGGGTCGAAAAACCGTCAGGGAATCAAGGAACGATGCGGAACGCACTATTTTTTCCGCTTCGACCTTACTTTTCTCGTAATCGTTGCCGAATTGCTGGCCGACGTCGAGTTCCGATTCGAGGCAATGATCTTTCCGCAAACCACAAACGTAAGACGTACTGACATGATGAAACACGCGAATATTCGCCTGCTCGGCCAACTCGAGAACATGGCGAGTCCCGTCAACATTCGAGCGATAAGGTTCGTTCGTTTCCTCGTCGCAATAAAAAATCAAACTGGCGGCGTTGTGCAAAACTTTGTCGCAATGTGAACGAATCCAACGAAGGTCTTCCGGCGACAATCCGAGTTCAGATTTCGAGAGATCGCCTTCAAGCACCACCGGCCGCGGCAGGGGGCGTTGCCATTCCTTCTCAAATCGCGCGAGCATCGTTTCGATGCGACTGCGGGCCGATTCCATGAGGCTCGATCTCGCGATGACGGCGTAATGTTCCCCCGCCGCCATTCCGTCGCGGAGCAGATAGGCTCCCAAAAGTCCGGTCGCACCGGTAAAAAGAGTGTATTTCATGGTATTCCCGACGTTTCGTTTCAACATTCCTTGAAAATCATCCGGTGACAAAATCAGGCTGCGCGAATACCGCCCCCGCCGTCAACGGTCAGTGTTTCGCCCTGGATCATGTCACTGAGCGGACTGCAAAGGAACAGCACGGCGTCGGCGACATCCTCCGCTTGCAAGGTACGGTTGCCCACTTGCGTGTATTCGACCTGCATGTCAAACATCGTGTCGGCGTTTGGCAGACGCCGGGTCGAATCGGTGGCCACGAGACCGGCTTTGACAACGTTGATATTGACGCCCTTGTCGCCGACTTCAAGCGTCAGGTGCCGCACGAGGCTTTCGAGAGCCGCCTTTGAACTGCCGATCAGACCGTACATCGGGAGTGCCGAAGTTGAACCGTGACTCGAAATCGTCACGATTTTACGACGATGCGGCCCAGACGCTTCCAACAGTGGCATGGCAGCCTGTACCAGATAAAGCAAGGCCAGAACATTGGTATGAAACGCCGCGTCAAAATTGTTTTTCGTCGCCGAAAGCATGGTGCGAAAACCGCCCGTGGCCGCGTTGCTGACGAGAATATCGAGCCGCCCGATGTTCGTCCGCACAAAATCAAGCATACTTTGCACGTCGTCCTGTTCGCTGACGTCGCCTTTGAGGACGTAACATTTCCGGTTGCATTTCTCGATTTCCGCCGCAACTTCCAATGCGGCTTTACGCGATGTGACATAGTTCATGACGATGTCGGCCCCCGACTGAGCCAGCCGGAGAGCACACGCCCGTCCGATTCCCCGCGAACTGCCTGTGACGAATGCCACTTGTCCTGTAAGGTCGATATTCATGGTCTTGCCCGCCTCTTTGATGAATATAAAAAATGTTCATGGTTTTAAAAAATCAGCCGCCTGGTTTTCCACCGTTGGCTTTGACGTTTTTACTGCCAAGCGACCTGGGAACGACCTGGCAATGATAATTTTCGATGCAAAACAACATCTCCCCGTCTTCGCCGCAGCACAGCACGTCGAAAACGAATTCCGAATCCTGTTTCGACTTGACGGTGATGTGCGACATACACGCTTCCGACGGTTTCGGCATGCGCCCGAGTTTCAGGCGTTGCAAACTTTTGGGCAACCCCAGTGCCCCTTTCAGTTCGAGCCACACACAGACCCCGCACAGGTACAGGCAGGCATCAATCGTCGCCGGGTGAAACTGCCAGCCCGTCGAATCGCGGCTTCCCGCAAAATCAGCCATCGGAAACGCTTCGATCTTGCCCCAGACGCCCAGTGCTTCGTCAAAAAGTCCTGCGGACGTTTGTTGGAATTGCGGACCGTGATACATCATGGCACTCTTGTCCGAATACCAGATTTTATGCCATTCTCCGACAGGCGGCTGCGGCATTGCAATGTGTGGTGGCTGCCCGATGTCGGCCAATTCGACGACAGCCTTAGCAAAAACATGTTCCGCGTCCAGTATCCTGCCGTCTTTGTTTTTCAACGCGGCCACAAGACGACACGCGACAAGGTTTCCGGTCGCTTCGGCCATGATGGTGACTTCAAGCGGTTCGTTCGTGAAACACACGATTCCCTTGATCAGCTCAAGGTCGTGTAACGCGACCACCGACTTGGCCGGAAACATCCGTTTGGCCGTTTCCGCAAAGGCTTCCAGGGAAATGACCGCCGGAAGAAACGGACGACCGCGAAAACAATGATCCGTCAAAAAGGGGTCAGTTTCGGGTAAAAAACGAATCTTCGCCCGTGCCGCCGGTTCCTCGCCGGGAAACATTTCAAACGATTCCACCAAAGGCGTTCTGTTATTCCCTGGAATCAAATGTTCTTTTCCGGGCAATAAACGTGCCGCCGGGTTGGGTGGCACGAAAAATGTCGCTGTTGTATCATCGGCAAGCATCTCCGGTGAATAAAACAGCGTGTAATACTGCGAATCGGTGATAATGATTTCATTTTCCGGCAATCCCGCATCCAGTTCACGAATCAGATGGGTAACACCTTCGTCGGGCGACATCAGTTGCATCTTGAGCACCTTGATCGATCCATAACTGACCGGACGCGTCATCATGCCGACATCGCCCCACGCGTGCCAGTGAATTCCGACTGTGCGGCAATGAGGGGCTTCGTTTCGCAGTTGTCCCATGATTTTGCACAGTATGTCGTTGCCGGAACAATACGACGACGCATTGGCCGAACCGAAACGTCCGCTGATGGAACCGAAGCCGATGAAATACTCCAGTGCCGACAGATTGACGTGCCGCAGTATTTCGAGGACGGCATCGGCTTTGATGGCGATCAATTTATCGGCAACGTCGAATTGCGTGTCGAGCATGTTTTTGATCGTCGCCGGGTTGCCGTCGATTCCCGCACCATGAATGATGCCGTTGATGTCGCCGCTCAACCGCCGGATTTCCGCAAAAACACTTGCCACTTGTGCCGGGTCGGTAATGTCACATTGATGATAACGCACGTCGATCCCCGCATTTTTCATGCGAACAAGATTGCGATCCACTTCGAGGGCATTACGGAACCGATTCCATTCCTTGTCCGGCGATTCTTTCGCCGCCAAAGCTTTTTTCACGATCTCGCGTTTGTACGGCTTGAGTTGTTCTTCGGTCAAAGAACGCAGGGTATCGTCGATTTGCGGCAACGGACTTGACCCAACCAAATACAGTTTCAATCTGTAATGCTTGCCCAAAGTCAGTGCCACTTCCGCCGTAATCCCCCTGGCTCCGCCCGTAATGACCCACGTACTTCCCCGTTTCACACCCGGCCCGTTTGTTGCGGCATCCTGGTTGAATAACCGGGGAACCCTGCGCTGGCCATCGATATAAGCCACTTCGATGTCGAACCCGTCCGTCGTCAACTCGGTCAACAGGTGAGAGACAACCGTCTCGCTGGTTGACGACACTGCAAAATCCACAATGCGCACCGTCATGCCGTTGCGTTCCGGGCCGCCGTGCTCCAGATGAATCGTTTTGAGCAAACCGGCGATTCCCGCACTTTCCAACGCACTGGTGCCGCTCGTGATTCCGAAGTCACCGTTCATGTTGGTCGCGGCGACAACGGCGCATTGATCCATCATTTTTGCTTCGTCGATCTTGCGGAGCCAGTGCCGCAAAAGATGAAAAGGTGCGAACAAACCGGCTTGACGGCGTTTTTGCCAGTGCTTCATATCTGAAACGTCCAATGCCTCGGCATCACGTCCGGTCATGAAAAACAGATGTGATACCGGCCCTTGGGTTGACCATACGCGATCCAGTTCGGCCAACAAAGCATCTTTGTCTTCCAATGCCGGCACCTGCGAAACACGAACACCCGAGTTTTGCAAGGTTTTGACCAACATATCGGCGTCCGGGTTTTGGCCGACGATCATGGCCGTTCCCGCAAACACCGGTTTTTCCCGTACCGGAACCGTTGCCCCGTCCACCATGCGAACAACCAACCGACGAATCGGCGTCCGGTTCAATTCCAACGGTTCCTGGGATTCCGGTGATTTCGAGGTTGCAGTTACATGTGCTTGCACTGCCGGGACGCTTGCTGCCGCATCATTTCCGGTATTCACTGGAACACCGGTTGCCGCCGGTTCCGAGTCCGGGTAATACATTTTATAATGTGACCAACCGATGAGCAGTGTTTCGGTTGTCCGCTTGTCGGTGACCAGCTCGTTGAGAAAATGCCGCGATCCCTCCTGCGGCGGCAGCAAGGTCATGGCCGCCAACAACGGATTCGACTGCATTTCCGGTCTGGCCGCCATGCCGATCTGCCCCCACGGCCCCCAATGAAAACAGGTAACTCGACAGTCGGGCCGTTGACGTTGATACCAGTCGCACAGCTTGGCCAGCGTTTCGTTGGCCATGGCGTAGTCGGTTTGCCCGATTGATCCCATCCGCCCGGCCACAGAACCGAAACCGATAAAATGCCGGATCGGATCGTTGCGTGTCAGGTCCATGATGGCCGCCGCCGCATCCACTTTGACGCGGAATGTCTTTTCGACGATTTTCGGGTCTTTGACTTCCATGCGACAGGATATTTCAATTCCCGCACCGTGCATGATCCCCGAAATCGGGCCGTGTTGCCCGCGAATCGTTTGCAACGTTTGCGCAAGTCGGTCACGATCCGTCACGTCGCAATGATAATACGAGACGTTGATCCCTTTCCGGCGCATGGCGTTCAACGTCGCTTCGAGTTCCAACGCAAATTCAAATTGCCGCCATTTTTCCAGCGCGTTTTCTCCGGCGGCTTCCGCATCCTGGTGAAACCGTTTGCGCCATGTTTGCCGTTCGGCATCGTCTTTCAGCGTGTACCAAGTTGGATCAACTTGTGGTGCCGGTCTGCTGCCAAGCAAATGCAGTCGCACCGCCGGGTAGTGTTCGGCAAGGTGTTCGGCCAAATACGCCGTGATTCCTCTGCCGCCGCCCGTCACGACCCAGTTCCCGGATGGAAACTCGTTCGACATTCGATCCGTTGTCGCCCTTTGCGCAATCGGTCGCACGACGTGGCGTTTTCCGTCAATATATGCGATTTCCGTTTCGTAAGGAACAGCAGCGGACAATTCCGACAAGATACAGCGTGCCTGTTCCGCCGCACTTTCCGTGCCGGAAAAATCGATTTGTTTTGAGAGAAACGCAAAGTTGGTCGGCAATCCCGCTTCAAGATCAAGGGACTTGACCAGCCCGGCAGCCGTGCCGCCTTCGACCGAACGCATCCGGCCACTAAAGCCAAAATCACCACCGAGGCACGACGAGGCGCAAAGCGTCGCCTTACTCAACAGTTTGTTTTTAACGACCAACTGGTACCATTTCCAACACACAAAATACGGAAGATAAATTCCCCGATCACGGCGGCGATTCCAATCAACTTCCGACACGTCCGTCACCGCATCCGGGTCGTGAGCCGTTGCCAGGAAAAGGTGCAAAATCGGTTTTTCCTGCCAGAGCCGCTCGATTTCCCGCAGGATCGTTTCGCGGTCGCCCGACAGAGGCAATAAAACCGGATCACCGCCGCGTTCACGAATCTGTTCGACAAGTACACTACCGACTGCGTTTTGTCCCACGACCAAAGCGCGACCTTGCCACTTGATCGCTCTTTGCCCAGCTGTACCAAGCGGTTTGGACATCATGCGCATGGTAAACCGCGTATAAACATCCCCGTCCGGCAAGCCTGTCGGCGGCTTGCCGTTGTCATCGCGGCTGAGTCGCCGAAACTCCTCTTCGGAAATGACTGGGAGTGACAATGCCGACGATTCTGGGATCAGTGGCTGTTTCGGTTGCTTCGGCGATTGCACGACGTGTTGCGCGACAGTTGGGCAATCAGCTTCCAGCATTGCCATTTTGTCAACCGCCTCGATCAATTCCGGTAACCCACCGAAGGAAACAATCAGTGCCTTGACGGCAGACCCAAACACACGAATGGCGGCGGCAATTGTCGCAGCGGCAATCACATCGCATTCCTGTAGTTTACCCTGGTTTTTCGCAGTGATTCCGCCTTGATCGGCAAATCGTCGCAACAGATGGATCAACTGTTCGTGGTGTGCTTCGGCCCAAGTTGTGAAATCGGTGTTCGCAGATTCCTGAGTAACAGTTATCTCACACGAAGTTGTCAAGGGAAGCGGCGCAACACCGGAGCGTTTTTCCGGAGTATGACAAACTTCAACTGCCGCACGAATGCAAAGCAGGGGAAAAATGCCATCACCCTGTTTGGAATCGGCGGACAAGTGCATTGCCTTTTGATCAGCAAGAATTTTGCGGTGCAGGGAAGTCAACACCTGATTCGGACCACATTCGACCAGCACGGTTGCGCCGTCGTCATGCAATTGCCGCACAAGGTCGATATACCGAACTGGTTGCGTCATCTGGTCGGCGAGATTCCGCCGAATGCGTTCCGGGTCGGACTCATAACGGTTACTGACACTGCTGAAAAACGGTTTCTGCGGATTTCGCGTATCAACGTCACCCAACGCGTCATACAGCGGCTTGCAGACATCCCGCATCAGCGGTGTGTGAAACGGCCTCGGCACGGGAATGACTTTTGCGAGTCCCTTTTGTGACTTGATCAACCGTTCGGCGGCGGTAATCGCTTGTTCCGAACCACCGAGAACCGTTTGATCCGGCGCGTTGATGTTCGCCACGAACAAGCCGTCGCCCAATTCGTCGCAAACACGTTGCAAAGCGGCGGTGTCCCAATTGGTCGAAAGCATGACTCCGACCGCCGAACGACATTCGACAATCGCGCGACATCGCAGGAACGTCGCTTTGGCTCCTTCTCGAAACGACCATGCCCCGGATGCGACCAGCGCGGCAAACTCGCCGAAACTGTGACCGGCAACGACATCGGGAGTCACGCCGAGAGCGGCCAACGAACGTAATAATATTGTGTCGGCACAAAGCAGCGAAAGTTGCGTTTTGAAGACATCCCGCCCCAATTCGTTGTCGTCAGACCAGGCAATTTGGTCGAATGTCGGATAACCCAGTTCCTGCAAATCGCGGTTGATGTCGTCAAAGGCAGCTTTGGCGGGAGCGAAATGCCCGACGAGCGGTTGAAGCATCGAAACGTACTGCGACCCTTGCCCAGGGCAGAAAAAAGCAACCTTACCCGGCGGAGTTTTCGGTGTCCCGTAAAAAACGCCGTTTTTGGCAAGAAAATCAAGTTTTTCCGTTCCGACATATTGACGTGCCAGTTCCAGCTTTTTGCCGAGGTCTTCCGCATCGGACGCAACGACAGCCAATCGAAAACCACCCGACGGGAAAGCGTTTTCAGGTTGATATTTTGCGTTTTCATAACACGCAATCAAATTGTCGAGAGCCTGCTCAACTGCGTTTTGCAGTTCCACCGCGTTATTTCCGGCCAACCGGACAATCGCCCACGGCATTGCGACATTTGCCGCCGGTTGAGTTCCCATCCTGCTGACTTCGTTTTGCATGTCGTTATTTTGCACACCATTGTCATCAAGCGGAACGCGATTTCCGCGTTCAATGATCGCATGATATGCCGAACCGCAAGGGTCCCAACTCGAAACACAGGCGAGATAACGCGGCGTCGTACCGTCAGGCGACTTTTTCTTTGGAAGCCGTTGCGGACGTGTCGTCACAGCCAAACGTTTGGCGGGAGGGATCACCGATTCATCCGGCACGGAAAGGGCGAACGAACCTGGCATACGGAATTGCTGCAATTCACAATTCGCCTTCAACAGCGACGCCATGCCCGATGCCCCGAGCATGTTGCCGAATTGGGCGTCTGCCCGATCCATCAACACAGGCGTCGAAGAATCCGCATTGCCGTAAACCCGCTCAATGGCTTTTAACTCTTGTACGGCGACTTCGGCTCCGGAAGATGTTTCAATGAGCAAAACATCGTTTTTCGACAGATTGGTACGTTCCCAGGCACGAACCATCGACTGCTCGAATGCCCTTTCGGGATTGGCGTCGTAGCCGCACCCGACGCCATACACGATGCAATGAATTTTATCGCCGTCGCGTTGGGCGTCCGAAAGACGCTTCAGAATCAAAGTACCCGCCCCTTCGCCGGGAACCTGTCCGGTAAACGCTTTGTCGAACGGGTTGCGTGTCCGGTCTTCGGTCAAGTGTCCCGCGTGACTCATGCGCAGGAAAATCGACAACCCCATCACACGTGTACCCACGGAACAGACCATCACATCACATTGTCCGCAGCGCAACGCGTTGACTGCCTGCATCAAGGTCGACAATCCGACGGAATAACCGCTGTCGATCGTTCCGGCACCGCCCATGAAATCATAAGTTTTCGTAATCCGGCTCGAAAGTGTGCTGGGCGTAAAACTGCCGGTTTCGTCCAAAATCGCCGGCATTCTTTTCACCAGCATCTCGGCGTATTGTTCGAGTATCTGTTCGACACGCCGGGCATCGACGATCCCGTGGCGTTCCAAAACCTTGCGCAACTCCCGTTGAAAATGCGGAAGCCGGAACCCTATCCCCAATTGCGATGCAAAGTCCGTATCGAAAGTCGAACCGACAATCACGCCGGTTGTTTCCTTCGGCATTTGCTTTGGGTCATAACCGGCATCGGCAATGGCGGCATCGACGCTGTCGAGAATCATGAATTGGAGCGGATCGGCGTTGGCAAGCTGTTTCGGAGCGATGCGATGTCGTGTCCAATCGTACTGAAAATCCGTAATGAAACCGCCCCGTTTGCCGCGACTCTTCCAGGGACCGTTCGCATCTGGAGAATAGCCGGTTTCCCAATCCCAACGGTCGGGGACTTCGCTGGTGGCATCCTGGCCGGAAAAAAGCAGTTGCTCGAAGGCCGCAGCCGTCCGTGCGCCGGGAAAAATCGCTCCCACACCGACAACGGCAATCGGTTCCAGCGATTGCAGCTTTGTGTTTGTTGGTTGCGGCGACGCCAAAGCCGGCATGTCCTGACGGCGAAACTCCTGCAAAAGAACATGCACATTCAAACCGCCGATCCCGAACGAATTGACCGCCGCTCGACGCGCCCGACCGTCTTGTCGCGGTGGTAACGGTGTGTTTTCCTGCGGTACGAAAAACGGCAACGCGTCCCAATCGACTTTTGAGTTGAGCGGTGTGCTGTTGATCTGTTTGGGTGCGATTCCCTTCTGCAAAATGAGAACCGTTTTGACAAGCCCGGCCAGTCCCGCTGCTTCAAGTGCGTGCCCGATGTTCGCCTTGACACCGCCGATTGGGATTTTCGTTTGACGGGATAATTGCTGAAACGCCTGCTGCATGGCTTCCAATTCCGTCTGGTCACCGACAGCCGTTGATGTGGCGTGTGCTTCGACGTAATCAAGCCATTGCATGTCGGCTTCCGACGAATATGCCCGTTGAATCGCTTTGACCTGACCTTCCTTTCGCGGAGCCCAAAGGCTCTTACCGCGACCATCCGACGAAACGCCGATTCCGGGAATGATCGCCTGAATCGGATCGCCGTCCGCTAAAGCCCGGTCAAGCGATTTGACGACAATGGCGACATTTCCTTCGGCGGAAATCAACCCGTCCGCTTTGTCGCTGAAAGGAAAACAACTGTTGGCCGAACCCGATTGTGCCGCCGAAAACAACAACAGGCTGTCCGTCGTAAAAAAAGAGGAACCGCCGACAATCGCCATGTCGATCTGTCCTAATTGAATATCGTGCGCCGCCAAAGCAAGGGCTTTGAGTGAGGACGAACAGGCTGCATCAAGAACAATGGACGGCCCCGACAAACCGAGTGCGTCGGAAACCGCATTGGCCGTCACATGATAACCGACTGTCGGGAAACCATTATGCCCGTAATTGGGTAATTTGTGACGGATTTCCGATACCACTTCATTGATGATCTGCTCAGCACGTTCACCCGTCACCTCGCGATAGACGGAAAGTTCCTTGAGATATTGCGCCGCTTCACCGACCATGGTTGCGTATGTGAGATTACCAGCGAGGTGCCCGGCTTGATTATTGCCAACATAAACCCCCGTATTTCTGAGTGGAATATCAAACGGATTTAAACCAGCATGAATACAGGCTTTGGCAGCGGTTTCGGCCATGAGAAGATGGCCGACCTCAATATAATTCATGACATGAACAGGATAGCGACAGACCGACTGATTGAATGCCGGATATGAAATCAACCCGCCTTGGTGGACATAACTTTTGCCTCGCTCACCTTTTTTTGTACTGAAATAAAGTTGACGATCAAGCAGATTTTCAGGAACATTTTGAATCGCACACTTATTTTCAATAAGAAGATGCCAAAACTGATCCAAACCTTCCGCGCCGGGCAACCAACAAGCCATTCCAATGACTGCGAGCGGTTGGTGATTATCCTTCATTTCTACTTCCTTCAAGACAACTAAACTCAATAATTGCATATTCTTAGATCATTTTAGAATATACAAAACACAAAAAAAAGTAATGAAAATTTTTTAACAAGACTCAATGCAGATCATGGGAAAAATAATAAATCAGAAATCAATACTATGTGAATCGGTAATATGGGAAAAAAAACAAAAAAAACTGAGATAAGTAATATAGTCAAACAAAAGTATATATCGATTATTTAATATGTCAACAGAAATGATGCTTCAATTCGCAAAAATCGATTGTTTGTGCATTATTCTATTTGTAGAACGCTCCCGGTTTTCTTCTCTTGAAGAGGCCATTTGGAAATTCAACACTTAAAAATACAGTATTTCAATAATTGAAATAAATTCCAAATATCAAAAGTGCCGTATTTTTTGAGTGTCGGCAAAATTACATTTGCATAGCTTATGTATTTTCAATATGTTATTATCTAACGGATGTTCCTTCAAAAGCGAGTCATATTTCCAGCCATAAGTAGTTTTTTTACTTTAACTTACGTCGATTTTTCAGTTTTCTCTTAGTGTCCGCAAGCGTGCGTCCGGCAGGCAGGATGG
>Ga0123353_10005116_pt1 | contig 17125 bp, 8 predicted proteins | sample TergutLab28metaG_3_FD_92763 | JGI IMG/M metagenome (GOLD analysis project Ga0123353, IMG submission 92763) | Labiotermes labralis P3 segment gut microbial communities from Petit-Saut dam, French Guiana - Lab288 P3 | ecosystem: Host-associated > Arthropoda: Insects > Digestive system > Gut ...
CGGCCGCCGCCGGTCGGCGAAGTTAGTGCCAACTTTTGCGGATAGAGGGGTGTCACGTGGTCAGCGCAACGGGTCCCCACAGCCGTTAATCTCTGTTTTCTAGACCTGGAACCGCTACTTTTTCATTCAAGTAGCTCCTCAATTGACCTCACGAGGCTGAGTGGACCCCGTTCCAGACCCACTACTACTCAGAAAATCTGGGAGCGCCGGGGATCGAACCCGGGACCTCTGTATCTGTAGCCAGAAACTCTGACCACTAGACCACAGCCAAGTAATCTAACTGTGCAAAATTAGTGGGGTATAACAATCAGGCACGGAGCGTACAACGAAACCGCGTATACTCGATTTCAAGGCGAGTAAATTTCGTGCAATTAAAAACATCATTTACGTGTACACACCGAAACGAAGAGCATAAAGAAAAGTTTTAAAAAAAGGTACAATTCACGTAACGTATAGCCTATATGCCGGAGAAGTAAATCGAGGTAGAACTTAGGCCTAAGTTGCTACGTGGGCCTGCAACGAGCCACTATTTTATATGGCTGTAACTTTTACTTTAACACTTTAAACACAGTTGTTATTGTATGTGCCACCTGATCTTACATTAAGCATTCCGAATTTTGTCCACAAACTGTACTTACGCGCTTCGTATGGGTCTCAGAAAGAAGAGCCATAATTTCACTAAAGAGCACAAACCCGCTGGTTATGCTGTAAGGTACGGACAAACTTTTATATGTCATTTAGGCGAAATGGGTTCTTCACAAGGTTAACACACGGACATGCTATTTCTGAGGGAAATATGTAGCCTAAATGTAAAGAGGGTATAACAGGAGGCCGGAGAAAATAGCATAATGAGAAACTGCACCTTTTTCACCTGATGATAGTACGGCGATTAAATCAAACAGGTTGAGATGCGCGGGCCTACAGAACGCATAATCTTACAATACACACAAAATATTAGTCGCCAAGCTTGAAGGGAATAAACCATTTACAAAGACTTGACGTAAATAGATAACGTTAAAAACAGAGTTTAAAAATTTTGAGGGAGGGTACAGATGGGATACGTGTGGGTTGAGAAGGGACAAGTAGGGTCTATTGTAAAAAGGTAAAGCAATGCCATTACCGGCCTGGACAGGCTCTGAGAGTTCCAGACGGTTGAGACTCCCAGATTTCAAGACAATCGGCACATGAAGGTGGTAAGGTGGTCAGCCCTGCGTACCGGCCGCCTTTAACCCCAGGAAACATTCCTGGTATTCATTTCTGTTAGAGGCTGAGTCAACCCCAGGGCCATAGTGCAATTGTGTCAATAAAAAATTCAAATGACACCAGCGGGAATCGAACCCGCGACCTACCTGCTTCAACCAGCTGCGCCACCTCGTGGGGTTTATTGTGAACAGGGTAATGAACCTTCGGGTTGCACAAAAAAGGAAAGGTATTTTTTGAGTAGCTAAGTAAGTATCAGTGGCTCCACAAAAACTGATCAATGGAGTTAGTTGTGTTAGTCGTGTATTAGAAATAGCATGCTCATAGACTCCCCGCGTCGTGTCTGTCAATATCGACAGCCTGACGGTTTCCTTTAAGCATACGGCTGCCCCGTGGTGTGTAGGCTACATGTGTAACATAAATGTCAAGGCTTGTTGCTTGTCAACCCGGACCTCCTATTGACTTTATAGAAGCCACCCGCGCTTTCGTACAAATTGCGTGAGTGTACGTGCACTACATGGTGCCGCTGTTTGCACGTTTCCATGACAAATTTAACTAACATCTTCCTTATTTATTTATGTAAATGCTGATCGGAAAACCTAGGTATACGATACAAATTGGTATTAAGCACGGATGGGATTCTTCAGGGAGTGGACCCTATGACGTAAAGTTGTGGACTTGGTTTGTTCCGGCACCGTAGCGGGCTGCGTTGAACACGGTAATGAGTGAGTGATTTCAGGCTTACGCCGCGACGCAGATGAGATTTGCGCTTTTCTGGGATATTACGCAGCGTACAGTGGTAATTCTGCACTGACGTTTCGGGACAACCTATTGGTTCCATCTTCAAGAGTAAATTCTGGACCCTTGGAAGATGGAACCGATAGGTTTGTCCTGAAACATCGGTACGGAATTACAAATCTACGCTGCGTAATATCCAAGATTAACACAGATCTCACAGTAATGAATCTTTGGGTTCTATTAAAACCGACACATTTCCTGAAGACCTGAGCAAATATCAGGCACTCAAGAAAGTCTCCGCTTTAAAAAGCTGCTACAGGCTACTTGTGACAACAATTAATTAACTTCACAAATTAAAAAAATATATTACTATTATTATTATTATTATTACTACTATTGTTCTATAGTTGGCCTTTATTCAGTGCCTGATTAAAAACTGTAAAACGCTTCAACAACAACACATTATTTTTTTTATCGTTGCAACATGCATTTTGAAATCTACGCAGTTCACTCACCAACAAATGTACTGCTTATTAACTTGGTTAAAAGTTTAAAATTTACATGAAAATACACAATAATATCGCTCCTACATGTTTCGGTCTTTTATGACCACCATCAGGGAGCTTTATCTATACCTAACTAAAGTTATGTTTATGTTAAAAAAACTCAGTAAAATTACGTCGTTATATAAATTAGGTGATGTGGCAGCGTGTGCTGCCACATCACCTAATTTACATAACGACGTAATTTTAGCGAGTGTTTTAACGTAAATATAACTTTAGTTAGGCACAGATAAAGCTCCCTGATGATGGTTATTAAAGACCGAAACATGCAGGGGAGATATTGTTGTGTATTTTAATGTAAATTTTAAACTTTTAACCAAGTTAATAAATAGTGCATTTGTTGGTGAGTGAAATACGTAAACAATACATTATGTACATTGACTCTAATTCTGTCAGGTAAACAAGTCCGGACATATATCTCGACACTTCTGGAGCGTTCACTCTATTATTGCGTCCTGATTTTCACCACGTAAATCCTAACGTTTGATGATTTCAAGAGAGAATCTAATAAGTGTCAGTATCTCAATATGTGTGTTTTAAATTGTTACACAACACAAACTTACTACAAATTATCCTCGCATCTTGGCAACAGACTGACAATAGATTACGCTGGGCTGTAGCGCTGTTGCTAGGACTGCGCAGAAAATTAGGGTAGACAATAACAGCGAGGAGTGATTCTTCTAAGCAGCGTTAGACCATTACATTAAAATAATGAAATAATAGCACGTTTTCAATGCAGTCCACAAGCAATCAGGATTTACTTTCGTTTTTCGAGTGTAAGGATGGGTAGGCATATTGAATATGGAGATGTGCAGATATGGATATAAGATTTAATATGAACTGTTATTTAATTTTTACTTATAACTTTACTTAATAAATACTATAAATAATATTATACCTCTGTGCAAACTGCAATGAAAACAATTTCGTTCAAGTACATAAACAATAGCCTGAAAGTGACTCCTTGGGGTCGACATACGTAGCTGAAAACCCGCTGAATATGGCTACATATACTGTAGTATCAAGTGAAAGTATGTATTGCACTGGTTGTGTCTGTGGCGTAACAAACATGGTACAGCAGTTGATTTGGGTAGCAGTGATGAGAACCTTTTGGGTTCGGCTACTAGAGACTCTGTTACCCTGCGTCCTATAACACCCACAAAACAAGAATGAAATAATCTGACTCCCTGGACCATGGAATGTGTTTCGCGGATAGAATAATAGACATATGGGTTCGATGAAATGTGAAGAATTTCTTGACCGGACGACTGTTAGGTTCTCAAGAGTACTCTTTTCCATGGAGTCAGTTTTGATAGCGAGCAAAATGTTTCAGTAACTTAGTCATCCACTAAAATTAGCGCTCCAAAGAACAGTTGTTATATAGACACACATCACCTACTGTAACATTTAAAATGAATGCTTTTCCGCCCTGGTGTACTTACGGATTTCATACTATTTTGACAGTAAATAGGGATTATTTGCCTAAGAGCATGAACTTAATCGGCCTTTTAATCGACATGCAGCGTGTCTTCTGTTAGGTAGGAGCTGAATATTTAAATGATATTTTAGGCAGGCTTCACACTTACAAAATTAAGAAGAGTCACAATCCCTAGAAGCTTCTAGAATATTCTTAGAGACTTCTATAGGACGTGCATTTTGTAGTTCTAATTTTCGCCGCAGGGAGAAGGAGATGGGAGCGCTGACGCGCGAGGAGAGACGCCGGCGTCGCAGAGCGACACAGAAGTACCGAACCGCTCACGCCACTAGAGAACGCATCAGAGTGGAGGCCTTCAACGTGGCGTTCTCCGAGCTGCGGAAACTGCTGCCCACTCTGCCTCCTGACAAAAAACTTTCCAAGATAGAAATCCTGAAGCTCGCTATCTGTTATATCGCCTACCTCAATCATGTGCTTGATGTCTGAAGAAAACCTGGAAATCGCACATTCTTTACTTCTCCATTGGAACTTCTGAATTTGATAACTGTCCCGACATTTTATCTTCTTCTTTTTCTTCCTCCTCGTCGTCCTTGCGTTGCCCAGAGTAACAAATATTTCGGTAATCCTCCCTCCATTCTTTCAACATGATAATACCATCTCCGCGCTCCCGTTTATTTTATTGTCACAGCAATAAAGTGCCACCCACTTCTTCTGTAGGCAAAATGTTTCATCTCTCCATCCATTTTCCCTTGTCACCTGAAGACAGCCTCTTAAACAACGGAATTCAGCCGTCCCCATTTTGTTCCTCAAATTTTCAGTCAACAAAAGTCAATTTTATAAAACATAACAGCTATGTTTTGCAATATATTTTTTTCTTATCTTTCGATACATTCCCGTACGTTTCTGTTGAAACCTTTTGATTCTCTTTTTGCCTCTGAAGTCCTGATTTACATGGATGTGTCACACATTCCAACATTAGTAGGCTAGTTACTGATCTTCAGTACTTAAAGAATCAACACCATTTAATATATCCTCCTTCGGTGTCTGCAACTCCTTTTTCTTCCACATATAAGTAGTGCTTCTATTTCGGCTAATGCTACGACACCGTTTTTAAAATCTTCATTTTCTATGTAGATAACAACAGAATCAAGACTGAGTCACTAACCGTTCGTAGTACAGACAGAGTGAGACAGATCTGTGAGACAGCAACGCTGCGAGCTGCTGGCACTTCACGTGCTATGCACTACAGTGTGCAGTAAATCCCCGCCTCTGTCGTTCAACAGACTGTGCGATTGCATACAGACATTTTTTCTCTTTCAAGATTTCAGGTTTTCATGCCGGTGTACGTGTATATTCAGGCGTAAATCTTCTGTTTCTGACACCGCGTAATTGTAACTGTGCGTACCAACATTTCGGAGAAATATGCTGTCCTCCTATTACAGAAATCTTGTGCAAGCGAAAAGGAAAGCTTGTATCTTCACATATCCTGTGCCCACACCGGGTCCTTTCTGCTTGACACCTCTGGCGGGCATTCCTTGCAACCTACCTATCTTCATATAAAGCATCATACGCATAGGGTATACACTTTGGCCCTGAAGATGGAGGCAGCATGTTCTTCCAAAACGTTGCTTATTTACCGGCGACAGTATATGGATTCACAATCCAAAATACCTATACCTGAATTTTTATTTTTTTTCACACTATTGCCGCGTATTAAACTAAGTTACAATTTTCAAAGTCATGTAACACATGTATATTATGTACATATTCATTCATCCGACCAAAATTTGAGCTTTCTTAGTATTTGATATTGTTTCATGATCAGTGCAATAGTTTTGTGATATCAGTTCAAGTATCAATCTCAGATACTGTTGAAAACAATTTTAATAACGCTGTGTTGCTAAAGGACCTTTTGTATACTGTTTTGTGAAATGTGTACATACTGGATTGTATTGTTGAGTGTGAATGTTATTAAATTTGTGTTTTATATAGACATAGCACGTCCTATACACTAAATGTGTGCTGCCACTTCTTCTCGTGCGTCGGTTATGCATTACAATGTATTGTAATTTCCTGAATTCTAAATCGCTGCATTTTAAATGCACAATCGAGGTTAACTATTTCTTATTTGTGTTTAAACAGTAGGAAAAGTGGAACTCTAATGCAGATTTACTGCACTTAGTAAAGCCCTTACCGAAAGTTGACAGTCACAAGGTAGTCAAGAACTATATATCCTTGTATGTAAAAGGAAGGTCAATTACTGTCTTTCAAAAGGCGGCCACTTGACCACATCCTGAACTACATGATTCTACCGCACACAACCATGCCCTGTTTATTTAAGACATATTTTAATATTTGGCAACAAATGCTTTGAAAGTGTTACAAATTTAAAATATTTTGGAACATTCCTAACAATCAAAATGGCAAAGGCGTAACTTGGAGGAGGAGCAAAGGGACAATGCCCTCTTTGCCCTCGCGTATTTTTTCTATTTAAGAATAGTTTTTTTTTACTACTGCGTTGAAGAGGGGCAAATAAGAATAGTGGGGTGAGAGTGCGGGAAAGGGGTGTATGTATATTAAGGACTGGTTCAATCTTCCCCATCTTTTGAGCTTGATTCTTTCGTAAATTAAAGTTCCTAATACACACAATCCATTTTGTCTCTCCCTCCCCCCAATGTTATTACCCAAGTTACTCCTAGGCAAAATGATATTCATGAACAAATTAAAAGTAGTCTGAAATACTCAGGGTATGCCTGCTGCTACCATTCGGTCAAGGATTTTTTGTTTTCCAGTTTGCTATACAAAAACAGATAATTTTATTTTTGCCTGTTGTTTTGTATGGTTGTAAAACTTGGTCTCTCACATTGAAAGAGGAACACAGTTTCAGGATGTGTGAGAATAGGTTGCTGAGGAAGATATTTGGGCCCAAGAGGGGTGAGGTGACAGGGGACTGGAGGAGCTTTATGATCTGTACTCCTAACCAAACATTATTTAGGTGATTAAATAAGGAAGGAAGAGAAGGATGGAGCACGTGGTATATACGGGGGAGCGGAGACGTACATGCAGGATTTTTGGAAGAGAAACACGAGGAAAAGAGACCACTTGGAAAACCTAGATGTAGATGGGACGAAAAATTTTAAAATTAATTTTCAAGACACAGGGCGCCAGACATAGACTGGACTGATCTGGCTCAGGATAGGGTCAAGTGACAGGCTACTGTGGACAGAGTGATGAATCTTGGATTCCATAAAATGCGGGGCAATTTCTTGACTAGCTGGGGAACTGCTGGCTTCTCAAGAAGAACACTGCTCCATTGCGTGTTACTTCAATATTATCTCCCAAATAAGCTTACGTCCCCAAACTGATCTCTTTCCTTCAGCGAACACAACGTTAAAAAACTGATAAATGTATGTCGTCAACCACAACAAATTTTATTAGTCCCGTTAACATACGCTACATGTTTCGGTCAATACTGACCACCATCTGGCATTAAATACATGATTCTTAAAACTCAAAATAGAAAGCATGAATTTGTGAAATCTCACAAATTGCCATGCACTCACCATATTTCCGACTTATGAACAAAATACTGTAACTGTTGGCTTTTTTAGAGATCGTGAGCACTATCTCTTTTACTACCCTCGCATCATTACATGTACCTAACAAATTACAATCATGTTAGTTCTAACACTGGAATCATAAAGCTCTGAACAACAAACGTACTATTATACACGGCTATGTGAAAGGCCAGTCGGTCTACATCTTGCTGCAAAAAGCACTTTAGTATTACCACCATTTCAATTACAAATAAGGATAAATTGCATAATATAAAACACAAGTTATTCTTGTACATGTCCGGTAACGCATGAAGCTCAGGTCACTGTGTCTCGTCTAAAGTTTTCAAATTGTTTATTTTCCACTATTACATCTTTCCATTCAAAAACTCTCCCCAGGCCTATACGTTTGTCAGAGACCGTTTTTACTACATGCATCATCAATGTGTCCGAGGTACGCGGTGGCGCAGTTGGTTGAGGCACTGCGCTACAAACCGGACTGTCGCGGGTTCGATTCCCGATGGTGTCATTGGAATCTTTCATTGACATAACCCTTCCGGACGCACTATGGCCCTGGGGTTGACTCAGCCTCTAACAGAAATGAGTACCAGGAATATTTTCTGGAGGTAAAGGCAGCTGGTGCGTACGACTGACAACCTTACCACCTTCATGTGCCGATTGTCATGAAATCTGGGAGCCTCAACCTCCTGGAACCCTCTGGGCCTGTCCAGGCCTGTAATGGGATTACTTTTATCAATGCTTCGATCAATTACGCTTCTCTTCTTGGGATACAGTTCACGCGATAAGCGTATGTTGTAACAAATGAATGACCCCGCAATAGTGACACTACGCATATACTGCACGTTATACGAAAACTTACATTACTAGTACAATATTTAGTAAACTATCAACTGGGTATTTATTATGTTACGTGTACACAAGATAAACTGAAAGTGATCACAAAGTTTTAAACGGGAAACATACTGAAAGAAAGAGATGATTTCGTAAACCTAACTATATATAGGCAGATAGCATTAAAATTAAATGTAATTTCTTACCACATCATTTATCGGTTTTGCTCCTGAATGTGAACAATAGACTGTGAATGACTCGCAGCAAAGCAATGGGTTTCAAAACCATGTACAAGAGTACGTACAAATTTTGCTTCAGTTGATACCGTACACGTTCTCTGAGCCACTTACTTGGAACTGTCCTAATATCCCAAGAGAAATGGAATTTGTCAGATGCCCCTTACTCATATGAACTGTTCTATTTGGACACTATTTCACGGTTCCATGGGCCCCCTCGTCACTAGCGATCGCGTTTCCTCCATTGCTCCCAATTCTGTCCAGTAATTGTCTGCACTGGATTTCATCGGTCCAAGGGGGTGAGCGGAGTCAGAATAGTTCATCCGATGTAGTTGCAGTACTATGCTACGGACTGGACAATGCAGAAATTGGGGTCTGGCTGCCGGTAGCCACAAGGGATTTTTCGCTTTTCCACGGCATTCAGACGGGCTCTGAAGCCCACCCAGTCGCTTAGCCAATGGGTACCGGACACACATTCCTGCAGTAAGGAGGCTGGGGCTACAGGCTGGTAACTTACCTACACCTACCGCCATAACTGATAACACGTGAAGCTACAAATACACCTCCCGCCAATATGTCTCCATGCAGTGTTGCTCTATTAAGCACAGAGACACCTTAACCTTTACCTAAGCCAAATTTCTTACACTGCTTAAGTGAATTTAGGGTGCAAATTTCGTCTATGAATGATGTCACCGTCGATAGCATGTATCTAATTTCCTAATGCTTTCCTTCTTCTTATTCTTCTTAGGGCCCGCCAGCTTACGCTCCGGATGCACCACAGCCTTAGGCTTATTGTACAGCCCTAAATACTCCATTCAGCAAAGATTCAATAACCCTGTGCGTCGTATGAAGAGGCAAAGGTCCCTTATTTAAGCTGTGCTTATGCTTTCCATACTGCCGTTCATTTCCGCGTACTGACAGACAGGCTCAAACTTTTAAAATGACAGCAAAATATAATTCACTTTTCTCATTTCTATATGAATAGATCTTATGTGATACAATAAACAAACTCCTGAACATATTAGCTGTTGTTAGTGAAACAACATTTACCTAATATATCCTCCATATGTTTCAATTAGAATTCTGGCCACCTTCAGAAGGATATTTCCATTACGAAAAATAAAATGGAATAACGTATATGAGTACAGCAATACTGCAGTAAGCCGTATAGCTTCTTTTTAACGCTTTTAAAAATTAAAGTATGGTATCTCTATGTTTCTGTCACGTCTTTGTGTGACCATCATTAAAAACTTATGTACGATTCAATTTATATATACATACGGCCAACACATACATACATAGTATATATTTTCGCATGTGGCCTTTTAAACTTACAAATTGCTATACATCTTGTATCAACACCATAGTTGCACGCAACTGGTTATTCTTGCCTCATACCCTGCGGTGTTAACGCATATGCACAGTAATGTTTCATGTTGGTATGATTTCGTTCAGTTTTCTTTTGTACCCTCTCGTGTTTCTTTTTAAGTCCACTTTTATCATCAGTGGAGCCCCAGAGGGTGGGTAGAGGTATAGCTCTACTCTTCCATGACCGCAGTACTAGAAGGGAGTGAGTGGTCAGCAGCACGCCCCGGCCGCACTTTACCCCTGGGAAAGACCCGGTACCCATTGTACAGGTGGCTGGGTGGGCCCCAGGGCCGGTCTGGAAGGGCGGAAAATCTCGTCTCCACCGGGATTCGATTCCGGACCGCCCAGCTCGTAGTCAGTCGCTATACCGATTGAGCTACCGGGCCCACAACAATAGAGGCACAGTACACATAAACGTAACACTGACGCGCATTCGTGAAACCAGTGTTTCCGAGGAACAGCTTACAGTATTACGTATTCCGAGTGTGTGTCTATAGCCTTAGTTATCCAGCACGCAAAAGCATACGCCGTATTATTTTGTCATCTGCGGCCTGTCAGGCTCTACCGTATTTTTCCACATTATCTAATAAACGGCACGAATTTCGGAAAAACGTTTTGAACATAAAATATTTGCTTTGAGTTCCTCTACAACTTTTGTCTGAAGAATTTACCTTTCTAAGAACAGCTGAGTGAGATATTATCATAAATGTACAAAGTTCTGCATCGTTATTCTTGTCAGATGTTCATGACACTTAAATGTTCTCTACAGTTTTTTTCGAAAAAAATTTCAAATATCAAATTCCATAAAAATCCGTGCAGTGCGAGTCGAGTTGTTTTATGCGGAAGGACAGACGGACGAACAGACACACACACACAGACACGATGAAAATAGTAGCTTTTTGCAAATTTTTGAAAGCCCCTAAAAATGAGTTCAGTTCCAGAAAAATGCAGAAATTAATATTAACCGTGCAAGTACATTATTAGTAAATTTTGCAGTCGGACGGAAATACCTGAAGATACTTGTATACCTGGAGAAGCCAACTAAAAGTACCCGGGGTTAGTTCAAATACGATAAAGAGAAGGTATAGAATCAAACAGAAGTTATATATGTAATTTCACAGCAGACTACGCGGTAGCTACTCTAAGAACAAAGTTGTCACGTAGGAATCTCACACGACCAAGCAGACGACAAACTGGACGAATACACCATCATAAGAAGTACGTAGCAGCCTTGTCATGCAACTTCAAATCGAAACAGGCTTATCATAAACTGTTAAATGTACCTAACAAGACTGCTGTCTTCTGGGGTATGACGCCGTGTAGTTTGACATAAGCGTACCGACATTTCAGAGGACCCTCCCACCTCAATGATCAGGGTATCTACCCTACTCTGACGATGGAAAATATAGGATTCTCCGCAACGACGGCACACTTCTACCACAATACACGGCGTCATATCCCACAGGAGAATAATCTTCATGCCCTTCGCCGCGTGCATCCCAAATCTCACATCTCTAAACAGTGCTGCTGATAGCGCAAGTAATTACACAAATCTGATCTGGACAGTTCGTCTTCGGTTTATACCTGGCGCATCAGCATCGGCTCACGTTTTTAGTGTTCTCACCTGTCTGCTGCTCTTGATTTCGTAAACTGATCAGTTATTCATTCTATATTACTACTTAGCCTCGAAAGTGGATAATACACAACTAAATAACCAAACAGACTTCCAATTCTATGCTTTTGGAAAGCTTAGACTAAACCTGAAGGAAAGTACACTTATACTTAATCCTATGAACGTAAATATTAATTATGTTGTCTCAGAAGGAAAACCTTGAAGCTGAAAAAGAAGTGTCAATGGAAATTAAAGAGCTGATTGTCGAATACTGTTGTCACGTCAAGGGAAGGGAGACTCACTTGTGGTGTTTTATAATTCTGTTAATTAGAATATACTGGGTATTAATATAAGGGGAATAGCAACACGTTTACACATCAAAACCGACTCAGTGCCTACTGTCCTCCGCAGCAGTGGGCACAACAAACTGCAGTAACCTGAGGGCTTAGTAATAATTAACCACGCTTCTCGCCTGATGCTCTGCCCATACACATAAATGCCAACAGACAAAAAATTTTGCTCGACAGAAGGTTAAAATACTGGCTGAAGGACATAGCTATCGCTGCAGAAGCAAAGGAGGTATCTCTTAATGAAGAACATGTCTCAAAATCTGAACAAAGATCAGTGGAAGTAAATTTAATACCATTCATTCCGTGCATTGTGCTTGTAATCGTCTATAATTACAAACACACGCAGAAAAATTGTGTTGAGTCTACGCATAAATTATCCGTGAACATACAGAACGGTTCATGTGTATGGATATAATAATTTTACACAGTTTATGTGCATGTGTTGGTAATGTATATAAATGTTTATCAGTGAAAGTAATTGGTTCTTTAGGACTCACCCGCGCGGCCGGCCTCTGGTCAGTGTAACAGTATCTAAAAGATCAGGCTGCCAAGTTTCTTCCCCGCAAAAGGACATATCACAATTGGTAACAGAAGTCCTCAGTGCGACCACATCAGGGTCCTCAGCCAAGACGGGAAAGCCGTGAGCGTAAGCACAATCCCCGTTACTGTTGCAAGATTTCCGCGTCACAGCCCAGCTAAGCTTCTCGTACACACGAACTCAAGGCGCAGACTTGCTGTCGTAAAATAAATAACAAAACACATCAAGAGACTCGCATATGCCCTTGCGTGAAATAAATGTAGCGCATCACGACTTAACACTGGAATTTTCCAAATTTTGGTGAAAGTCTTCCACGCAGAATTTTAAAAACTTCGAACGGCTTCGGTGCTAATACTTCGTCACAGACAGCCGTACAGACATGACCTCCAAATAAGGCATTACAATTGACAATGACATAGTGTAACCATATCCATTTAGACTTGTAATTGGAAGATGCTTGTTTCGAATCATGACCGGAATACGTGATATCCAGCTTCAGATTTTAGGAGTCAAGCATAACTACAATACAGGGCGATACCGGACTGTTCTAGACCCACAGGTTTTAGGGCCAGTCTCCCTCCAAAGGCCGTATAGCAGGCCCGTAGACAGACCATGAACACAGTGAGTGCAGCAGCTTCCAGTGCAGGTGTATATACATACACATGTTTATTACATATATAATGCTCTATTGCACAGTCACCTGTCCAGACCGGCCCTGGGGCACACCCAGCCTCCTATACAATGGGTACCGGGTCATTCCCGGGGGTAAAGCGGCCAGGGCATAGCCTTGACCACCCCCCCCTCCCCATCTAGCGCCGAGGTTAAAGAAACAGTAGAGCTATACCTCCACTCAGCTTCTGGTTCCTGTTCTAGGGTGAACTATTTTTACACATACTGTGTATACAGTAAATACTATGCATGTGTAAGTGTAAAAAATGCCATTGTCAGGGCCACAAAATCAACACTCTAATTACATTATTCGCTCTAAAACACATCATCTTGCATAGACATACGTTTTTGAGAACGAGTTGTTTACAACCACGGCGGTTCAACAAATGCAGCACGTGGATACGGCAAGGTGTCGCAAATTTGTTAGCGGGGATATCAGCATGTGTCTTTGATATGCTGCAAATTCCTAAAATTTGCATTGGGCGCATTGCACCCACTTGCACCCCCCTCCCCCCGGCTATGGGCCTGCCGTATGGAATGAAAATATAGACTACAGTACGTCGATTTCAAATATTGATAATCGATTTTTTATCTTACGTAAAATAAGAACAGTGGCAACTCGCAGAAATACATTCTGCTTTTACAGTTTCATCCTTCGTTGTCCGTATCACACTTCGTCAAGATATGCAAGGCTCGGCAGGTTAAGTCCCATCTAAAAATGGCTAAATATTTCCACAGCCTAACTACAGTTTTCGGGACGGCCATATTGCATACTGCAATCAACACTTTCGCACAGTGCTATGGATCGATCGGGTTCCGTGGGGAGACGAAAGGGCCACAGCTGTACTCCACACCATGCAATTTAATTTGCTCGTTAAGAGAAGGTACGCCAGACTCTGTATATCGCTGTCTATGCAGGGATCGGGTAGGAACAAATCAGAGGTCGCAAATTCAAAGTTATAATTTACCTGATATCTCTGGCTTAACACCTTGGAGCATGTGACAGTCACTGAGTTCGTCACAGAATTCCCCGCTTTTTCTGGAACCTGACGGGTCACTACCAATGGACCCCATTCTGATGCACTCCAGTTCGCACCTTCGTGTCACATTTCTTTAATATCCATATTCATACTATCCACCAATCTAGGCCTAGGTGTCTGAAATAATCTCTTATCCTTTGGTTTCTACCAAGGTTGTCTAATTTCTCAACACCCGTACGCGTGCTACATTTACCTCCGAATCATCTTTCCTGATTACCGCGGCAGTATTTGGTAACGAATACAAATCAAGAAGCTTCTTATTATATAGTTCTCTTCATCCTTCTGTTTTTATCACTCTTTTTGGTCCAAGATAATATCCTGAGCACCCATTCTCAAATTCTCTAATGAATCCACATACTTTTTCCTTACTGAGAGATAACATTTCACACTTACATAAAACTAACTCCATAAAACAGAGGCTCTCTTGATAAGCTAATACTTATTTAGCTATCAAGAAATTCCCCACAGTTTATGGAATCCAAAGATTCATTAGTGTTCACAACAGCCAGCCACTTGTCCTTATCATAACCCAGATTAAACCAATCAAAACTCCCAACCCACTTTTTGAAGATCCATTTTAATATCATCCTTCCACCTACGCCTACTTCTTCCAAGTGGTCTCTTTCCTTCAGGTTTCCTCACCAAAACTCTGTATGCATATGTCATCTACCACATACATGCCACATGTTCTGCCCATGTCATTCATATCGATTTGATCACCTAAATAACACACGATAGGAAGTACAGACAATGAAGTTCCCTACACAAAGCAACAGATAAAGTTATAGTTTTAAGTATTTTAATCCACAGGTTTTTAGAAATACAGAGACAGCATGGTGACTTCATAGACCTACTTTTCCTAATTTTTAGTAAGGATTCAAATGAACCAAAATAGCTAAAAAGCAGCAATCTTAATATGATAGCAAAAAAAAAGGGGGGGGGAGAATGGAGGTAATGCTCCACATATGTAACCGAAATGCTACTTGTGGAGATGAGTGGGTAACTTCATGCTCCAGGTACTTTGCAACTAGGGAAAGAATCACCAGTACCCAGTGTGTTCGGTGAACACCATAATCATTCTCCTCCATGACATGCCCATTAACATGGGTTAACTCACATATATGAAACATGGTGTATTAATCTAGAGCTTTGTGGTAAACTGAAGAGTCAAAAGCTGTATGTTGCACATACTACAGGGGTAATACACCTAAAAATTTGGTAGCAAAATCAGAAGGGCTTAAGTTGGAGAGTTTAATTTGTGGTTTATTTTATGATGATGGTATCTCAGACAACACAGTGCCGACGAACTGGAAAGGATTTGGAAGGTAACACATAAGCAAAGTATTACATTAGGATAAGCCTGAAAAAACTGAGAAAAACCATGAAAAACATCAGTAAATATTCAAACAACAGGTAATCTGAATACACAAATACAACATTACTGTTACAAAATGGGTGAATAATATTAAATTGGATTTCAAAGAAATAAGCGTTGGAGGGTGTAGAATGGATTTGTGTGGTCCAGGACAGGTACCACTAGCAGGCACATGTGAATAGTTAATTTTCAGGTTCCATAAGGCAGATTTCTTGACCAGCTGTGTGAATATTAGCTTCTCAGAGGCACTTGTCTGTGGAGCTAATTACTGGGTGGACACTGCACCAGTATAATGGCACAACTGCACAATCCATCTGGCTAACTGCTGCATTTCCCAGGACTAATAACATAATATAACACACATACACACACACACCCCTACCCACCTTCCATCAAGTTAAATACTAGCTGCAAATTCCACAGTACCACAAGATAAAAGTTGCCTATTCTTAGAAAATGAGGTTAAATAAACACAAAAAGAGAAACTGTGTGTCACACAGCATAGATGCGCAGAATGTTGCAGTATGAAAAGTATAAGAAAGTTGCAAATTTCAGTGTGATGATTGGTGCACCCAAATTATCTGCTGTGGAAGTTCATACTGACAAAATTCACCTTCATTTCTCAGCAGCAGGAAATGGGAAGGGGCTATTATTAGTCCTTGCCCTGGAGTGGGTGCAAGGGAAAAACAACCAAAAGAAGCCCCAGATGTCTAAGAAAGAAAAATTCTTCAAGTACAGTAAACACATTCATCACAAAGACAAAACAACCCAACTTTCAGCAGCATCAATGTCCCAGTTTTCTTCCGTGTGTTAGTGTCACTATATCTTGATCTGGGCACCGTTTGTAGCTTGTGATAGGTCAAAATGAATCTCAATTTCCTGATATGTGTACTCAAGCACATACTGTTAAAAAAAAACTCATGCCACTTAAAGGAAGCAAGTACATTACAGGAAAAATTGTTACCGAATGAACAAATAAAGAATTTAACTACTTGGAATGTAGTGTGTCATAATTTATGCCATACACTGTATAACAAGCTACGAAGATTTCAATATACAGTGGTGTATCCAAAAGTTCCAGGAAAGTACTTGTAAAAAGAAGTTTGCTTACCTTGGATGTTAAATTCTTCCATCACCTTCAAAGTACTCCCCTTTTGCACGAATACAGTGGTCCCAGCATTTATGCCATGTTTGGAAGCATCCCTGGAAGTCCCTTTTTGATATTGTGTCAAGCACCTGTTGCGATTCCTCTTGAGTCTCTTCAATGGTGTTGAATGTTCGACCCTTCATCCGAAGCTTCAGCTTGGGGAAGAGGAAAAAGTCACAGGGGGCCAGATCAGGTGAGTATGGGGGATGCGGGATCACTGTCATGTTGGTCTTGGCCAAAAACGGCAAACCTTTAAAGGACATGTGAGCCAGGGCATTGTCGTGGTGGATAATGAGGTTTTGGTTTCGCCATTTCTGTGGCCTTTTGCACCGCACATTTTCACGTAACCTTCTTAGAACATCACAGTAGAAGTCTGCATTGACCGTCATTCCAGGTGGGACAAATTCCTGGTGTACGATCCCCTCTTGGTCAAAGAAACAAATGAGCA
>Ga0123353_10005117_pt1 | contig 17122 bp, 12 predicted proteins | sample TergutLab28metaG_3_FD_92763 | JGI IMG/M metagenome (GOLD analysis project Ga0123353, IMG submission 92763) | Labiotermes labralis P3 segment gut microbial communities from Petit-Saut dam, French Guiana - Lab288 P3 | ecosystem: Host-associated > Arthropoda: Insects > Digestive system > Gut ...
AAATATTCGTAATGTTATTAGGGAGGGGGTGGGATACGTCAAAACACAACTGTCTTTTATCCTATTTATTTGGCTGACGACGACATGTTTCGGTCACAGTGGGCTATCTTCAGTTCACGAAAATAAATAGGATACAAGACAGTTGTGTTTTGACTTACCCCGCCCTCTAATTGCTTATAACACAACGGGGTTGATGCACCTAAAGATTCATAATGTTAATTTCGTTAATAAGTCTCGCAGGCTCTTTCTTCAGCACGTTCCGTTGTGTTTGTCCTGCATACAAAACAAAATAATCGCTGGGCACAGCACCCTGTTTCCAATACTGTATGTATGTATGTAAGGTAGCAGAAGCCTATGCTACGATATCGACCCATTAGTCTTGCCTCTGTTCTTGGTCTAGTAAGGGGCAGTGGAACTCTCCGCTGTGGCTGAGGGACTAACGAGGCCCCCCCCCCCTCGCCCGCCCAAGCTCGCTCTTTCCATCTAAGTAGCAACCAACATACACCAACCTAAACCAGTCCCCACACTCCGTCCGAAACGTCTTTCTGCCTTCTGGGTTAAATTGTTGAACAACTCACTATTCACTCCCCGAAAAGTTATAGATTATTCTTTATTGCATTCATTCAGGCGATCTAAGATTGCTGTAAAAGTCCTCCTCCAAAATGCTAGCTTACTCAAATATAGATACGTTTATCTAAGTAACCGCACAATCTACAATAATGAACTATGGCAAAAGCTGTACATCAGCGGGATTTATAATAAGAGGATTTGCTTGTCAAATGTATTCTTTAGAGATTTTAAGGTCTCTTGTCTTTATTATTTAATGCAGGAAAATATTTAATGAGGCTATACTTTTGTGACAGTAATTTAACGGCATGTTTCTTGCGTTCTGCAGCTACTGAAATTTCATCAACGTGTTCACACAATCCACCAATGTTTCCTGTTCTCAGTCCGCTGAACCTCGACCACCGACCGTACTTATTTCAGATCAATTTTAATTATATCCTCAAATTTCTGTCTAGGTATTAAAACAGAAGTATAATTTTGCCTGTTGTTTGGTATGGGTGTGAAACTTGGTCGTTCATATTGAAAGGCGGGTGTTTAAGAATAGGGTGCTGAGGAGAATATTTGGGTCTAAGAGGGACGAGGTAACAGGGGAGTGGAGAAAACTACATAATGAGGAGCTTAATGATCTGTACTCCTCACCACATATTGTTCGGGTGATCAAATAGAGAAGAATGTGATGGCGGGGCATGTAGCATGTATGGGGAAGAAGAGAGGTGTATACAGGTTTTAGTGGGGAAACTTGAGGAAAAGAGACCATTTGGAGGATCCAGGCCTAGACGGGACGGTAATAAAAAGATGGACTTCAGAAAGTTGGATTGGGACATGGTCTGGATTGATCTGGCTCAGGATAGGGACAGGTGGTGGGCTCTTGTAAACGCGGTAATGAAACTTAGTTTCCACATAATACGAGGAATTTCTTGACTAGCTGAGAACCGGTTAGCTTCTCAAGAAGGACTCTCCTCCATGGAGTAAGTAATTAGGTAAGGAATATTAAAAAGGGAGCATTCTTTTCAGTTTTCTCGGTCAATTAATTTTAGGAATATATAAATTCCCATTATAAAACATGTCTAGGCTATCTACTCTTCTTCTACTTGATCCAAATTTCATGTTACGATATGTTGTGCAGGGCCTCGACCAAACATAGCTGACGTGACAAAGTGAGAGGTAAAGTACAATAAATGTGTAAAGAGAATCGATGTGGTCACATATTTGTGGCATTAAATCAAGACTGTTAAGTAGCTCTGTATTTCTCCAGTTGTATAGCACCAAATGAAGGATGATTACTGACTTGTGAATTGGAAAGCTTTCGCAGGGAATTGCTCGCACCGCAATGGCAGTGTGATGATTGTATTTAACTGATAGGTCAAGGTCAAGCAGTCCCATTACAGGCCCTGAGAGGGCCACAGGTTTCAGGAAGTTAAGTTTCCCAGATTTCATGACAACGGCACAGGATGGTGGTAAGGTTGTCAGCCTTATGCACCGGCTGACTTTACCTCCAGGGAATACTCATGGTACTCATTCTTGTTAGAGGCTGAGTCGACCCCCAGGGCCATAGTGCGATCGGAAGGATTTTATGTCAATAAAAAAATCCACTGACACCAGCTGGGATCGAAACAGCGACCTTTCGATTTGTAACACAGCACCTTAACCACTGTGCTACCGCGTATTTAACTGATGGAAATGAGAAATCCTATGACAACCCTCACGACGGCCATTCTGAGGGACGGTATTTGATTCTGGGGCATGCGGCTACGCACTCGATACTGATGTTCTGTGGCCAACATAGTTCGACTATAAAACATACGTTGCATAATCACGCACGGAACGTCAACAAAAAATTTAACAACGGATCATCCTTCAAAAAATGACAGAGTATAAACGTCACGTTTCTCAAGGAAATACCGTCCGCGAAATATAAGTATGTGGCAGCTATGCCTGTGAAAATAACAGCCTTGTGGAATATGACGTAATGTAATCTAGCAGACATGTATGGCTACTTCAGAGAAACTTTTTACCGCCAATGCATAGCCTGAAGATGACGGTAGAAGTTTCCTCTGAAACAGCGACACATGTCTACCAGACTACACTACGTCACATCACAGAAGACATTATCTTCGAACTACGGTAAAATTAGCTGCATTGGTCAAATTGAGTTGAAAATGAAAAACAGTTTGTGAAATTCTTGCTGCTAGATTTGCGGTTAAGGGGTACAGGTGGCCTAATAATAAATCCAAAAGAGTACATGTGGCCTGATAATAAATCCAAAAGGGTACATGTGACCTGATAATAAATCCAAAAGGGGTACAGATGGCCTAATACTAAATCCAAAAGGGGTACAAGTGGCCTAATAATAAATCCAAAAGGGGTACAAGTGGCCTACTAATAAATCCAAAAGGGGTACAGGTGGCCTAATAATAAATCCAAAAGGGGTACAGGTGGCCTAATACTAAATCCAAAAGGGGTACAAGTGGCCTAATAATAAATCCAAAAGAGGTACAAGTGGCCTACTAATAAATCGAAAAGGGTACAGATGGCCTAATAATAAATCCAAAAGGGGTACAGGTGGCCTAATAATAAATCCAAAAAATACTTCATTTGTTTCGTAACTTGAAAGGAGAAGACATACACGTGCATGCGCGCTCACACGCCGTCACGACTTCACGAAAGGCGTGTGTACACATTTTTTGAAGAGGAGAGCTGGTACATTGCGATTACCATGCTAAACATCACCATTTCCAGACATATACTTTCAGCGCGGTTGCGGTGTTCTATCCTGAGACTGGGCCCAAATTCTTTACAGAAATATGACAAAAGTGTGCAAGCTGAGTTATTTGGGTCATTCTTATGAAAAATATAATTAACTTTCGGGTTACAAAAAACACGAGGATTTCTCAATCAGATGGAACTCTATCAGCTTGAAAAAGACTCCATTCCATGGCCGTTAGAAACATAATTTTAAAACGTTACGTCAACGATTTTCGCCATCTCTAAACAATGAGAAGAAAAGCATATAACTTTAATTAAGAAAAGAAAATAGTCATCACATTTGACTCAAATGTATATAGAGGGGAAAGAGAATGGAAAGAAGAACTGCAGTAGCCTACTGTGCCCTCAAAATAGCAATATTGATTGACGTGTGGCTCACTTAACGATGTTTTCCATATCTCAGATGATGGAATGTGGCACGATAAGATAATCATTATATTGTGAACTGAAAGGGCGTGGAAAGAAACGGCCACGGCCCAAATTGACACTGTCTCGACACTTCGCTGAATGAACTGATGAAGAAGAGCCTTCCTAGGGACAAAACGTGAACTCAGCAGGTCACAAATACAAAAACAGGATGCTAGTTGCTCAATTGCTATGTTCAACAATATAAATGTTGAATTTAAGAGGAAAATAAAGATAAGGGCTATAGCTTACTCATTATTCATCCCAGTATTGGAAAAGGTCAGTGATCGGCTTCATATCCAGTCCGGTTTAACCCCGTTACCCATTGAAAGGAAGGATGGTGTGCGCCAGTGTCGGTATAGATGATTTGGAAAAGAGAAGATGCCATTACCTCTAACGGGAATCGAACCATTATTCTTCGGCTGTCGAACTCGTGTCCTAATCGCTATATTTACTCAGCTATCCCGACCCCTAAATTAAGCTAAAGTGTTGTCCAATTTTTATTATCCCTTTGCCCATGTTCGTGATAACATTTCCATCCTTTGTTCTAGACAGCACTGCTTCAATTTTCAAGGTTTGTTAATGTAAAGGTAAAGTCGAAGGTAAACTTTTCTTTCTCAACGCCATGAAGGCATGTAGGAGGAGTGGAAGTATAGCTCCATTCATTCCCAACCTCGGCAGTACAAGTATGTAAGCGATTAACTTTACTCCCTGGACGCTTAAATACCGTGAAAGAAGCCCGGTACCCATTGAACAAGAGGTATGTTGGGCCCCAGAGCCGTTCTGAAAGATTTGGAGAAGAGAAAAATCCTTTGCCCCTAACGCGATTCGAATTCCGAACCGGCCAGTCGGATTGGCGTAGTCACTATACCGACTGCGCTAATGATGTGATATGATACGATATTTATTTACTGCAATTGGGTTTCAACCAGATGGCAGTGGTCTGGTTCCAGTGTCTTAAACGGCCTGCATTCTTAAACAGCATAAATCGGACCCACATTAATGGTTACCCTTAGATTTCCTCTCAAACACTGACACGTAAGGGCACAACCGTCCTCCGTATGACGACGCCAAACTGCGATGTGATTCGTCAGGCCCAGACGAAGAGGCCTTGCACCAGTCGTTACGAGCTTTGCTTTATAAACTAACGGCTGTTGGATAATGGGCCTGCCTGAGCTAATCCGCGTCTTTACAACAATTTTGGGTTAATGACTCCCGTTTTTAGATCGATACGCAACCCCACGTGCGATGGATTTGTCTATTATTAGTTTCGTTTAAGTGTCTAACTGCTAATGACATTATTTACAAAATACGAGCCATGAAAATTATTAATAGAATTTCTGTCCCTCTAATTTCAACAACGTACTAAGCGACACAAAACGAACTGCACAAGTATTCTCCAGGTTGCTTTACGCCCTAATTTCACCCCTGTCACTTTGTGTCCTTACTTTGTTGATCCATACTTCCTTCTCCACCCAGTCTTCGCTTCGTTTTTATTCATTTCACTCTGTGATTCGCTTTTTATTGTTACTATTACTCATACCCATCTTTGTTTTCATTTATTCTTGCAGACGATTCGGAACAGTTCGGTCTGTAAAGCCGTTAGTTCACGGCCTGGTCGACCAAAGAACGGCTGTTTAATTCTGAGCAGAGTCAAGAAAGTTTCCTTTCTTTTAAGTGCCCAGAGAGAAGCAACTTGGGACTGTAGGACATTACCTAAAGAGAAGAGTCGTGTTCTTTAGCGCTCACCAAGTAGGTCTAGTAGTCGGGCGATCACATAACGGAACGCTAGCATGTGACACATATGGGGGGAGAGGGGAGGTGCCTAAAGCGTTTTGATGGGAAAACGTGAGGGAAACAGACCACGGAAGTCAGAGTCCTAATATGAGGATAATATTAAAATATATCTTCAAAGTCTAGGATAAGGGGGCATGGACTGGATTGATCTGATTCAGAGTAGGAGGAGGTGGCGAGCGGTCTTTTGTGAATACGGCAAAGAACCGTCGGGTTACATACATTGCGGCAAATTTCTTGACAAGTTATGGAATTATTGGCCTCTCAAGAAGGTCTCTGCTCCATGAATTTAGCCAATTCAGACTGGTTCTGGAGCTGGAAAGCAAGAACAAGTACCTCTTGAACTTTCGTGATTGTCAAAAGGCTGCGGTCTGAAGCTCACCACACATATGCACGTAGGGACAGATATTAAGTTTAGTTGGAGTTATTTAACCACTCCATCGCATGTACTCATGACTTGCTGCTTAATCAAGCACAGATATAGTTTTATCTTCCAGCTTATTCTCTTTTACCTTCCCATCTTCCTCCTACGAATCTTCAGTTCTTCTCTGACTGCAGCCAACTGCACGCTAGCCAGAATATCCTATAGATTTGCCCACAACCCAAGTCCAGGTCCTCTTTTCCCTGTATCCGAACCTCTTCCTTAAAAATACGACTTATTATTCTCTCCTGAAGGTGCAGGCAGTACGTTCCTCTGAAACTCCAGTACTTCTACGATTCTACAATTCTTTACATCGCAGGGGATTTTTACCATCGCCTTTGTCAGGAAGTTCTCAAATTTTTATACTAGGTGATGATACTGGATACCATTTACAGCACACTGCTTACTCTATGCACCACGTGCTTTAACACTCGAAAGCTCTATGCTTCGCTTGCAGAATATTTCTTGGTTTTTATAAAGTTTTCACTATATGTAGCTACTACTTCTCTGCACAACAATAATCGATCCGGCTTGACAACGGACAGTGTTAGTGTTTACTGTTAGGTAGGAACCAAACTTTTACAGATATTTGCTACATTAAATTCGTGCTTAAAACCTCGTTTCGCCATGTTTCAGGTGGGTTGTCGCCGCCCTTCGGTGAGAAGGTCCGGGTTCGATTCCGACCCAGAATATATAAGACTGATGGTGAAAAGAATGGCACTGGGACAGGTCTTTCTCAGAACAATTCAGCTGTCCCTTTTCGGTGATGTTGTACTACAACCCCATGCTCATCTTTCAGTTAGTAATACTTTTATTTGTAGGACAAATTGGCGAAACTTGGGAACCTTCGGCTATCGGTGAGCATCATATGTGAATTTAATTTCATATTCGTGACTGAAAGCGGTAAATAGTGGTGCAGTACAGAAGTCAAGTTATGTACTGCATATGATATGACTTACTTGTGCTGTTTGTGATACGCAGGTCCTTAGTGTTCTAATTTCAGATTATTCCTTTCAGATATACGTATTGTGTGACCCTCATTTGCACTCGGAACAAATTGTTTGATACCCATCGCACATCGAATTGTGCTGCTCCAAGACTGAAATAAAAACACTCTTACCGTCTTCCATGGTGGGTGTCAATAAGGCACCTTGACTGAAGACGTCTAATTCAAAGATTCAAATTTCGTAATTAATTCGCAGGACACCCCTTACAAAAGCGTCATAGTTTTCACGCCAGTGATACACATCAAACGAAAGACCGGCCACAACTAAACGCGTTCAAGCAGCCAATTTCTAGTAATAGATGGGGGGAAAAAAATAATCTATGTTTTGACCTGAGCCAATTCATTAGTCGCCATTACAAAACCGAGTCTGGTGGTTTTTAGAGGCTTGGTGAATCAGTTTTAAAAGTTTCCTGGCTTTTTATAGCTACGGTTTGTGAGGGGAGAGAGAGGTGCGGTGGCGTGCACGGCCCCTTCACGTTGCGGCTACCCAATTGCCTGGCCGGTGTTGCGGGTAGCGGTGCTACCAGGCGCACAGTACCCTCGTATATCAGCTGTAAAGGGACTGAGCCAACCACATGCTTCGTGACAGCATTTGAAGACCCGAAATGAAGGCACGGCGCACACACAAGGAATGGACAGTGGAGGGAAATGCCTTTGTTATCGCAGAAGAGGGTAATAAAGTAATACAACATGTTATATCTGCTACATAAATCTATTTTATCGTGTAAAAATTTTGAGATTGTCAGGTTGATTAATGCTAAGATTAGTACCTTAAGGAAATGGCCCCTTGTAGTGTGGTATGACTGTCTCTGGTATTCTCTTATCGTGTTTATGTCAATACTGACTTCCTAAATGTAAAATGATTTATAGCAATTTAAAAAAAGTACTGATTAGACAGGCCTATACATTTTTTGTGCTGACAGATAAAGAAAATGTTTCGTGTTTTGGCTTCAAAATCTGCCATCAGCGTTGCATTGTTGTTCCATTTTCCAACACAGACTTCGCTCATTCTATTTTGCAAGTAGCCGAGTACTACTCCACGCCTCACATAGCTAGCGAAAGCTTTGAATGTTGAGTTATGAGAATATGGGATGTAAAAGGTAAAGGTAAAGGTAAATGTAAAGCACTTCTTGTACAGGCCTGGACAGGCTCTGAGGGTGCAAGGAGGTCGATACTCCCAAATTTCAAAACAACTGGAATATGAAATTGGTAAGGTTGTCAGTCCTAGGCACCGGCAGCCTTTACCTCCCAGGAAATATCCCTGGTAATCATTTCTCTTAGAGGCTGGATCGACCCCAGGGTCATGGTGCGGCTGAAAGGATTATGTCAATGAAAAATCCCAATAAAACCAACAGACATCGAACCCACAACCTTTCGACTTACAGCTCAGTGCTTCAAACAACTGCGCCACCGTTTATTCCCACTAATCAGGTCTACCAGACAACACGACTTCACATCCCAAAATATTGTTATGTAATTAGTATACGATTTCCGTCATTTGTGCCACATATGCAAAGACAAGCATAGAACTTCCCGAACTCGCTGCCAGGACCGAGAAGGCTACGTACTGCATCTTTATATCACTAATACAGTAATATCTCCGTCTTCTGAGTCAGTTCACAGAGTTTCGCTAACAAAAATCTCTGCGTCGTTTATAAACAAGTGTTTGTATTCTGTGCCTAAGTGAGATACAAGATTTTTTGTTGCTGATCAGAAAGAGGAATGTATTCGGTTAAATTTTGCTTAAAATTATGGAAAAATGTATTAGCCAAGCGGAAGGCGAAATCTTAACCTCAGTATACGATCCAATTCTTTTCCGCAGGAAGAAAACACGAGGCAAAAAAGCAGTGAGCTTTATTTTTTTAGAAAATTTTCTCTCAAGACCAAGAATACAGCGAACATTATTACCGGGAGATTTAGTACGTCTGATGAGGAAAGTTCTCCGAAAACGTTCGGAGTGATGGCACTAACAGTGCTGGTTTATTCACCACAAAAAATGGACCGGTAAACCCTAACCGTCAGGGCAGAAACTTTTGGGCGCTAAAAATACGTCTGTGGTCACTCAACTTCCTTACTCGCCTACTTCGGTTCCTTACAAGTTCTGCTTCTTTCGGGAATTAAAACTGCTGCCAAGAGGGCTTCTTTTCGAGGATGTCACCGAAATAATGAAAAAGTCGCTGAACTTCCTAATTGCTATTTCAAGGGTCTGTTCTTCGGGCAGTCATGCCGTGGGAGTAACCCTGGCAAAATTACATAAACTGTTCAAGGGCATAAGAAAGACCAATCGGTTAGCCTTCGCATTCTTTCTCTTTCGTGATATTGTAACATCTTTAACAAACTAAAACACCAATCAGAAGACTCTGAAATGATTTCACAAATCTTTTCATAAGGCCAATATATTTAACCTTTAATATTAAGACACTCAATTATTTTACCAACCACTGCACTTATATAAATTTATAAAATTTACACCTTAAAACATTTAAAACGTTCCGACATATTTCGGTCCTAGGACCATCATCAGGGAGTTATATCGGCCTTGCTAAAGTTACACTATTAAAAGTCATATTAATTTCACTATTCCAGTTGGTTTTGTGGCAGCATGTTGAAAATTTGTGAACAGAAATGTAACTCTTACCGACTTCTTTTCACAACCGCGTGCCAGAACACTTCAAGGGCTACCCAGAGGGACAGGCAACGCGTGTTTTTACACAGTCATGACGCAGGTAATTTGTCACATCCGAACAAACAGGTGTATGTGAGTGATGCAGGTGGTAATACAAATAATGAATATCTTTCATACCTTTCTAAATAACTACCAAATTAAACGAACTGAGGAAAGAAGAATCACCTTCCACATGTCCACAGCACTGGCGGTATCCACACTATCTTCCTAACAAAAAGTATCTTCGTGCCCAGAGGACATACTAAGACATTTTTCCGCCACGGACAGCAAGTCGAAAGCGCGCAGTACTACTGTCGACCGGGAAAACAGAAAGTTCTCTCAGAATATTATTACAAGATAAAAGTTCCATTCATGTTTTAAAGTTTGCTTACTGTTTGGTAGCATACTCGTATACGCGAAAGCTAACATCGTGCAAACAGCCCTGTACAGCAGGCAAAATCAAAGGGGCAGCAAAGCGAGAAAGATGGACATCGATAACAGGAAGGACACAACACAGGTAATGTACGTATAAACGACACATTGAGACGCGTTGGCGTAACCTCTGTTGTCGTGGAGAAGCAATAAGGATGTCGTACTCTAAGTGTGAGTCTGTAGTCATATTTATCCAGCATGCAAAGCGCATGCGTCCAGTTATATTGTCATCTGTGGTCTGTCTGGCTTTACCATGTGTTTTCACATTATCTCCTAAATGGCACGATTTTGGGGGGGAAAAAATGTGCTGAACATGAAATATTTACTTAAATTTTCTCTACAACTTTTCTCCGAAATGTTTCTCATCCTGAGGAGAATTCAGTGAGATGTTACCAATGCGCAAGGGTCTTCATTAAAGCACACGATATTCTTTCAGATTTTAAGGAGACTTCAAATTTTTCGGTATATTTTCGAAAAGTACTAACACATCAGTGTGGGCCGGGTAGCTCAGTCGGTATAGTGACTGACTACGGACTGGACGGTCCGGGTTAGAATCCCGGTGGGGATGAGATTTTCCGCCCGTCCAGACCGAGCCTGGGCCCCACCCAGCCTCTTGTAAAATAGGTACCGGGTCTTTCCCCGGGGGTAAAGTGCGGCCGGGGCGTGCTGTTGACCACTCACCCCCATCTAGTGTCGCGGTCATGGAAGAGTAGAGCTATACCTCTACCCACCTTCTGGGCCACACGGGGCCTGTAACGGGTACACTTTACCTTTTACTAAGACATCAAAATCATGAAAATCCGTACTGTGGGGCCTTAGTTATTCCATTCGGACAGACAGACAAGGGAAGACGAAACTAATATTCTCTTTGAGTAATTTTGTAAACACGCCCAAAAATAGGAGGAAATTATTTATTCATGGAATAAAATAAATAATAAGAAAATTATTGTACGGATCGATAAATGTAGAAGCAGATAAGGAAAGAAATAAATTAAGAAAGAAAAAATACACATCAACAAATAACAGAACCTTCGTTTTGTAAGTACTCACGTTTGTTTTGAAGAAAGTATAAGTATTTGTGAGAAGCTAAAACCTGGGAGCAGTAGCAGACTGCACAGTTGTATTTGCAAGCACGTTCAAACGTGACACATCGCACTGTGACGAAGATTATTACGTAAGGCTGGCAGCGAGAGAGCATTATTAGAGTCGTGTGGTACGAGGTCAGAAAATATAATTCGCAAACAGAGAACAAAACATCAAGATACGGACACGAAATTAATCAACGCGTCACATCATTTCGAAATTAGCTGCCAGGCAAGTTCGGAAGGTCTTATAATTGGGGGGTCTGAAAAAGAAACTAGTTTTTTGTTTCTTTTCGTTTTATTGTAGTAGAGTTCAATTTGTTGACCATTTAAAATGGATTTTTATATTTATTATTTACACACATCAATCATAATACAAGATTTATTACAGAATATATTTATTGTCTTTTCGGTGATGGTACCATGTACTCTGGGAGGTGGGTATTGATGTTTCGGCAGAATAGGCAGCTGCCTTTTTCAAGGTAGCACTACATTCTCTGGAAACACTAGTACTCCCACCTATCGGAATAAACCGTCCCACAACCAAGCGGAATGACTTGGTGCATCAGTCATTGAAGGCACTGGTTGAAAGCTGCGCAATCGAGCGATTGAATTTTTTCCACGGTTTTTGTCGCTGCTACAAAGCCGAGACCAGTTCTGGACCTCCGCAAGGTTATCCAGTTGGCAGGGGTACTGTTGAATACAGATTTAAGAGGCAAAGAGTAAGAGATCAACAAATTACGTCCTCCTGTCGTCCATTTGCCTTCATTTCCCTAGATTCTTGCAAGGTTTGTGATTAAGCCAAGAAAAAATTATAGACGTTTTCTAGCAAAATAAACCCGAATAACTCAATGTTAAAGAAATTTATGGGTGATCTGATGAAGCTGTCAGTAGAAACGTTTGTACGTCGCTTCGGATGACAGAGTAATTGGCGAGAACTCAGTAGGAAGCCGTAGAGGTCTTATTCAAACATATCCTGACAATTTATTGTGAGGACTGAAGAAATTTACGGGAAACTTTAATAAGGATTGCCAGCATGCTGGTACAATTCGTGGTTTTCTGCAGTCCCTCTAGGCAAATATCACGACCATCTCCTTCCAGATTGTTTCAAATCAATCTCTCTTAACATCCGAACCTGTACAGCATTCGATTCCGACTATCGTTGGTTAACGAAAGAGAACGTGTTTAGTGAACCACTACTCAACAAAAAATTACGTTTTTAATCAGTTCTGAATCACATGTATTTTCTTTCAATTAGAGTTGCTAATTAAGGCCTTCTTGGTTTCTGTCTGTTCTGATTTACAATGCGATCTGCTTCTTTCTCACTAAGATGCAGTATTATAGAAAATCCTTCCTCGGTTACATCTTTACTAATTACGAACTGATACTCAGTCAAGTTTAATTAGCCCTTTATTATTATTATTATCATCATCGTCTCCTTTATGCAGGGTATTTATACTTATATTCCTGAGACAAACTATGTCCCTAGGGAATACAGTGTTGCAGCTATTCAGTTGTTACTATTCATGGTGTTTATATCATTAGTTTTCAGTGTTGAATTTCTTGTATTTTTACATAAGTACTTTCCGAAGTATGTGTGCAATAATAATAATAATAATAATAATAATAATAAAATAATAATAATAATTATTATCCTTATTTGCTATAATATCCAGTATGATAAAACGCCAAGCTACTCTCGAACTAAACATAAATTAAGGGAATTTAAAACTATCATGAAACAATCAGTGAATGACATAAAATACAAAGTTTAAAAAAACCGGCACGAACATAGCAGCCCCTGGAGCAGTAAATGAATCGTTTCCCCAGTCACGGACGAACTAATCGAAGTGGAGAAATATGAAGACCGTCTTCAAGCTTGTGCACTTTCTTATCTCCCTTTGAAATAAACCGACTAGTGTATGTAACCACTAAGAGTTAACTTCAAGACATTTCACTTTTACTGAAGAATTATTGTAGTACTTGAGGCCTTCACGTTTATGTATTTATTTTTGCTTCTAAAAGCCTGTCAGTAATCTTTGCTCTTCTGGGATGTTGTTTAGTGGAGGTCGGTAGCTGGTCGCCGTCTACCAACTTACAATAAGCATCATCCCAAAATAGAGAAGATTTCCACTACGCCAGGGCGAAAGCCTGAATTCTGGCAACACCTTGATCACATAGCGTCGTGTGGTATAATGATGATTGGAAGGGATGAAGAAGGAGACTGTAGCGCTCTACACTGAGCTACTGCCCCGGCACTTCCTGGAGGGAATGAGGAGCACCATATATCTACTGATATGGCATTTACCTGAAGGGACTGAGTAGCATCAGAAATCTAAAATCCTGGCATTTACGCGGAGGGACTGAGGTGGACCATAAATCTAAAGTCCTAACATTTACCTGCAGGGACTTAGGGTTACCATAAATATATTCTCCTGGCATTTACCTGGAGAGACTGACGAGCACCAGAAATCTAAATTCTTGGCATTAACCTGGAGGGACTTAGGGGCACCAGAAATCTACTCTCCTGGCATTTACCTGGAGGTACTGAGGAGCACCAGAAATCTAAATTCCTGACATTTACCTGAGGGGACTTAGGGACACAAGATAGTTGGTCTACAGGAATTTACTTGGAAGGACTGAGGGACATCAGGAAGCTACTGCCTGGGATTTACCTGGATGGACTTATGGACACACAAAATTTACTGTCCCGATATTTTCCAGAAGGGACTGAGAAGCCCAACAAACTATTCTGCCGGCTTCTGCCTTGCGGGAGCGACAAAAAAATCTTCTGTACCGGCATTTACGTGGAGGACCAGAAGGACACAAAAAAAAAAAACTCTCAGTCAGAACATTCTCTTTCCCGACCAAAATTTGGAACATGTTCCTGCTAAAAACAAGTCACTATAGATATCGCTTCAGCTAACCTGTTCTGTTTGTGGTTTTCACGGTGGTCAGTATTCACTGTGGAATCTTGTGTGCCGAAGTGTTAAAAATCACCCACATTTCTGAGGAAGTTTGCTATAAATATCTGCAACATTGGTTATGGTCTGACCTGATGAGTGACCATTCCAGGACACCATGTGACACATTTATGTTATACAATTCTGATGGCTTTCTTTTAGACTACTCAAAATTGTCTGATATTTTATTACAAATTTATACCAACTTTCCGTCACCTGATCCTTAAGAAAGCAAAAAGAATAACCGCAACATCAGTAAACATCTAAAAACAGCACAATCCATTACCATAGACGCTCTACGATGATAGAACTCTTACGGTCAAATGAGTCCTATAACTATGCTCTTTAACCTGCCCACCTGGGCTTACTTTATATGGGAAGATGAGGTCGTGAATTTGAATCCACCATATGACGTGAAAGCTTGTGTACGTGTGATATTTATTAGTGACAAGCGCTGTACTCAACATCCGTACTTTACCGTCTTGTATTTGCACATACCCAGACTCAAACACTTGACCAAGGCGTACAATTCGTATGGGAGACCGAAAAATAAAGGCCGTTAAAAACCAAAATTAAATTGTTCACGGCGGTACTATTGTACAGGGTCATCGAAAAAGATGGACGGGATTTGAAACCGCTATAACTTAAAAAGTACTAGACGGATTTACACGTTAAACCTTCGAACAAGAAATAGTAAGTAGGTTTAATTTTTTGCAAGAAGGAGCTCCTCCCCATTTCAGTTGCTTTGTGACTGACGTTTTAAATGAGAGATTCCCTGATGCCTGGATTGGAAGGGTGGACCAATACCCTGGCCACCTCCAAGCCCAGATCTCTCTCCACTTGATTTTTTCCTGTGGGGGTACATTAAGAACATTGTGTGAGCTGAGAAAATAAGGAATATCCAGCACCTGTAAGACAGGATCACATCAGCCATTGAAACTGTAACACGAGACATGATTCAGAAAACGTGACAGGAGATAGAATTTAGTTTGGACGTCGCCAGAGCTACAAACGGTGCACATATTGAAATGTACTAATATAAGTCTGAAACTTTAAACTTTTCTGAACATTTTAAGATGCAAAATGTGTAAATCCGTCTAGTGCTTTTTAAGTTATAGCGGTTTCAAACCCCGTCCATCTTTTTCGATGACCCTGTATATTACGATTTACTGAGGGCAAAACTTGAAAGCGGACAACTGCATTGTGCACGGACTCGAGGCCTTCCTCTGCCGAACTGAAGTAAATCTACCCAGCAAGGTTTACGTTCCTATGAAACGTTGATATCCACAGTCCATTTTCGATTATTTCGAAGAATTCTCAGAAGCGCTGGTAAAACTTAAAACACTTAGCTGCAGAGGCAAAGCACTAACAAAGGTGTCGAAGGAACCCTCAACTTTTCTTAATTTCAGGCTTCTATATCGAAGTAGATAAGTACAGTGAAGTTCTGGGTTGTTGCGTAGCGAGCAGTGGCGGGACCGATAGACTGTCCCGAAACGTCGGTAACGAATTACCGCTACTCGCTGCGTAACAACCGAGAAAAGTACAGTTTCTATAAACTTTTCGTTTCTTAACAATTAAAATTCAGTACATGCCACTGAAATCGACATTTTAAAAAACTCTTCAAGATCAAATAAAAATCTGTATATATTTTGGTTTTCATGAGTGGCGCTTAAAGGATTCGTGTAGGGGCGGCATATACTGCGCGATCTTGACGTCACTCTGAATCTCGTTCGTTACTGATGCAGCACCGTAACGTATATATATATAAAGGTAAAGGTAAAGTTCACCCTAGAACAGGCCATGAAGACCCAGAGAGGGCGTAGAAGTATAGCTCTACTCTTTCTTTAACCTCGGCGCTAGATGTGGTGGGTGGTCAACGCCACGCCCCTGCTCTTTTACCCCCTGGAAAAACCAGGTTTCCATTGTGTAGGCGGTTGGGTGGGCCTCGGAACCGTTCTGGAGAGGTGCGAATAAACTCGCCTCCACCGGGATTCGATCCCCGGTACCGCCCAGCCCGTAGTGAGTCGCCATACCGACTGAACTATCCCGGCTCCAAAAATAAATAAATAAATAAATATACCCATACGTACAGAGGAAAAAGTACTTTCTGGTCTCTGAAGGTTCAACCGAGGAAGCTGGGCTAGACTATGACTTTTCTGAGCGTAACCGGGAGGTACTCTTTTCGAAACTCGGCCGAAACACAGCCTACCCTGAGTGCTGTTTCTCGTGAGTTTCTACAGTCATCCTCCAGACAAAGGCCTTAATAGCACAGACAGACGTTATCACTTTCTGATACACAATTTCCAATGAATTTTTGTTGCTCCATTCGACGGTAACTACATATATTGTCTAAGCTAATGACACTGTCTTTAAAAAGGCACAATTATGTGAATAAATATAATAATAATAATAATAATATAACCTGTCTTGTAACAGGTTTATTGCTCCTTCCACAGCGATTTCTCTAGAACGTGCAACCTAAAGCTCCCTTTTCCAATTCCCTCTAACTTTTCTTGTTCCTTAAGGTCATCTGGTAGCTGCTAAGATCTTCTACCTCGTCTTCACGTCCCTTATATCTTTCCTCCAGTAACGTGTTTTCGAAGGCACTTCCTGCGCTAGATGTGACCAGTCCTGTTAGCCTTCTTTGTTTTACTGTTTGCAGGACATTCCTTTCTTTCTTTATTCTTCACACAATCTGTCTAACTGATCTTCTCCATCCTTCACCAGAACCACATTCCAAAACTTTTATGGAATTTATGATCCACTTTCCTATGTGTTTAATTTTCATCACCACAAAAACTATGCTCCAAATGTAGCATTTCACTAAATTCTTCCTTAAGTCCAATTTATTGGGCAAAAAGATTATCTTCTTGTATTTTAGAAATGTATGTATGCATGTATGGATGTGTATATATATATACATATATGTATGTATGTAAGTGTGTGTATATATATATATATTACTATAAGTTCTGTGCTTGAAAACGTGTTAATCGCAGTAATATTAAAATGAATTATAAA
>Ga0123353_10005118_pt1 | contig 17119 bp, 15 predicted proteins | sample TergutLab28metaG_3_FD_92763 | JGI IMG/M metagenome (GOLD analysis project Ga0123353, IMG submission 92763) | Labiotermes labralis P3 segment gut microbial communities from Petit-Saut dam, French Guiana - Lab288 P3 | ecosystem: Host-associated > Arthropoda: Insects > Digestive system > Gut ...
CCTTCTCAAACACAGAAACAGTATTTTCCGCTTTTTATCCAATCCTGATATTCCATACGATAACAATGCTTCCGAAAGAGCGATCCGGTTGTTTAAAATCAAACAGAAGATCAGCGGTGGCTTCCGTTCCGGAAAGGGTGTTGATATTTATACCCAACTGCTGTCTATTGCCGATACTTCGAAAAAAAAATGGAAAATCAAGATTTCAGGCGCTTCGGCTAATCGCTAAAATAAATTCTATTGCAAGCACCTATTCTGATTCGGGATAAGTTAAGAGGCATCTCGAATGAAAATACGAATGATAGCACAAGGAAAGTGGGGAAATTCTTTTGTCTAAAATAGGGTACCTGAGTAGTTACCGGCAGACCGGACAATGTTAATAAATGTTAAAATTGCAAAAATATTTTTCCGTTCCAAAAAGAAATTGTATATTTCGTCCGTTTAATTAGTGTATCACTTCGAGTCATGGCAAGTATCCTTGATATGGAAGACTATCCTGAAGTTGTAACTTTTCCAAAAAGACAAGTAACAACCCGATTCATCAAAACAGGAAATTTTGATGATATTGAAGATATTTCATTTATTGATGAAATCATAAGAATAGCAGGTAATTTTATTAACGATAAAAAATAAACAGTATGAAAAAGATAATCTATTCCGTGTTGATCGTGCAAATATTATTTTTTACAGCATGCTCTAAGGATATCGCGGAAGACAGAGTAACAATAGATTTTGAAGATTTTTTAATAAAATGGGATTTATTGGATATTCACAAAAACGCTTGTACATCTATTACTGATGCCATCAAATTACCGGAAAAATGGTCAAAAGAAGATTGTGATAATTTTGCAAATCTGCCCGCCGAAACTTTCTATTCTATGAGTACATGCGGTTTATTGGAAACTTTGCTGGATTATCCTTTTAATCGCTTGCAAGGTCCATGGTGTTCGACTTGTAGTGATAGCAATCTTCCCGGTGTCACTATGTTCAACGATAAACTTCGGAGAGATAAAGTGGTTACTGAACTTTTTGGTCGGGATGATTGCTTTTCTGTTCTGGCATCCGAATATTTAAGAATAATAGAGGATGAAAGGGAATCCGGTGCTCAAATAAAATACTTCGAGACGCTTTTATCAAGCGACATGTGCATGTTGGCGTTGAATAAAAACGAAAAAGTAAAACTTATGGCCATGGCATTAAAAAGAGGGATGGGGGAAACTGAATTCTTAATGAACTCCTCTTATATAATGATTGCCATTATGAAAGCATTCAATTACCCTCCTTTCATGAAGAAAGTTAACGCAAATCTTAAAGAATATACGTTTGGCTATAGTAATCTTAATGATTATGATATCCTTAAATATGCAAAAATATTTTTAAACGAACAAAATTTGAAATAAAAATACATTTTATTCAAAAACAAAATTTACTCAAGTATCTGGGGTATTTTTACGGATTATCATAAACCTAATCACTAACCCTGTATATATTCCCTTTGCCCTTTCGGGTAAGCGTTATTGATGGATTTCCCCGATAATATACATCGCCCATACCATATATCACCACGGAAACAGATACCGAAACGTTTATGTACACATTTCCGGGTCCATGATGGTGAACATCGGCAAACGAGGTTCTAAGTTCGGATAAATCAACCGGAGCATTTCCCCAGTTCGTCATTCCCACGCCGTTGCACCATCCCCCGATGGTAACGGAAGCGATGTTCTGATGGTTGGTGCCTAAAAAAACGCCATCTGCTTTTAGTTTTAGTTCAATGCTGCCTGATGCTTCTTCGCACAAAACGGTTAAACCGGATGTGCTGATGGTGTCTCTCGACACGAAATACCCGTTTCCCGAAAAGTGTATGTAGTTCAGTTCGCCGGCAATGGTCAGATGTATGGTGGTCATATTGTCCCTGTTGCGGACGAAATTGAACTGATTGGCGTCTTCAATAACCAATACGCCCTCTTTGTCGACCGACAACCGGATTTTGGGCATCAGGTTTTTCCATCCTTCGATGGTAGCAGCATACCCATCGCCCTGATAGAGCACAATGTTGATACCGTTGCTTACCGTGATGGCATGGAAAGCGGAAAGAACTTTCTGTTCCACAACGGGTTCCCCACGCGTTTTAACAACATCCCACGCATCTTCCCTGTCACAACCGGTAAACAGGAAAACCAGTATCAACGGTAAAATCATCAATGGTTTCATCGTATCCTGTATCCAACTGAAAGTTCAATATAATCAGCCTGCCCCCAATGTGTTTTCAATCCGAACCGGATATTCAGCCGCCGGGTAAGCGTATAACTCAATGCCAACCTTTGGTACAGCCTTCCGTAATCCGTATTTTTAGCATAAAGATATCCGCCCATCTGTACCCGGGCAGATAATGCTCCGAAAAGAAATTCATAACCTGCGGCAAGAGCGGGTTTAACGGTTTGGATTTTGCTGGTTCTCATTTCTTTTTCGAGAAGAAAAAAATAATCAGAGGTGTCGTAAAACAAATCCAAAGCGCCGCTAAAACGGGTAAAAGCGAGGTGTGACCGGGAGGCTTCAAGCGATAAGCCCCAAGCCGCATATTGCATGTCGTCATTGATGGTGTAAGATTTCACTCCACCTGAAAGATAGAGGGTATAATACCATTTCCTGTCAATGTCATATTCGTTCAGTTCAACTGGTTTCATTATTCTTTCCTTGCCAAAAGCATAATTTGCCCCTGCAAATACCGTAATATAGTTCAAACCCGCATTGGGTTTTGTGAAAGCCCCGTTGGATATATGCGTTAAGCCCCATCCACCCGATAAATACAACGGCGGGGCTACCCGTAGTTTACATTCCATCCTGAAACTAAGAAGCACATTCCAATGCGTACTGATTGCCCTGTTTTTATAATTATCAAAACGGTCAAATTTTTTTTCCACGTATGCGATGCCGGTTCCCACCCGCAGATTCAAATTCACTGTACGAGCGGCGTCGTTCAGGGAAAAATTCATAAACGGATAAACAGCATGTGCTTTCCCGAGATACGACGGACTACCGGTATTGAGCATCATGCAGGAAACACCGTAAAGAGGATGACGGTAAAACGACTGCCACTCTTTTTCCCCATCGGTTGGTTTGGCAATGAAGATTTCGAAGATATACGGCGTCGCTTCGTTCAATATTCTCATATTGTTGTGATGGTTGAGTAAAAACCCGGTATACACGCTGCTCCCTGCCATCCAGGGGAATTGTGTTGCTACGTCCTGTCCGCCGGCGTGAATGGGAATGACACATAATAACCCAGAAATCAATGAATATCTGAATTTAACCATCAATTTGATAATCATTTTGATAATAAACACTTTCTGATCATCAAACCGTTGAACAGGTGATTCTATTGTAACAAACGCATCTTCCTTTGTCTGCACAGTTTTGATAAACAGTTATTATCAAAAACTGACATCATAAGTAACATTCTTCACTCCACACTCTTTTCAATTCCCTGAACTGCTTTTTCAAGTTCTTGAGCAGCCTTTTCAATTTCCTGGGTGGCTTTTTCAAGTTCCTTTTGCCAGTTTTCGCGATCAATGCCGGTTGCCTTTTCTATTTCAGTGAATCCGGCTTCCATTACCACTGTCGCCCATTTGGCAGTAAGGGTGATAAGCTTTATCTTTTGAATAGCGCCAACTTTGTTTTTTTCCAAAGCATCGCTGAGGATTAGCAACGGCTCCTCCACTTCTTTTTCAAGGTTATACCAGTCATTTTCTGTCATTTTACCTTTATTCTTCTCTACTTTTTCAATTGCTTTTTCTATTTGCCCCATGGCTTTGTCAATAGAGGAAGAGCCTCCGCATCCGGCAAATATCGCTATGATGACGCCAATAATAATTAATCTTTTCATCGTGGATATGATTTTGAGTTTCTTAAAGCCTTACTGCGCTGCTGGATAGTAAGATAGCGGCCAATACGGCGGATAGTATAGCCGTTACTACAATAACAGATATCAGACTGACCACAAAATAGATCGTCTGTTTTTCGTCGGGCGTTTTCATCATGGGTTTCAAGCCGGTGTAGAGGATATACAATCCGTATAATCCTGCTAAAAGTGCGAGAATCGACAATGACGGAAAAATATGAAATATCCCGGCAAGACACATAGGGGTATAGGAATATGCCACCAATGCAAAGGCTTTGTCGAAATTCTTGGTCGAACCGAATGATTCAGCCAGCAGATTGATAACAAATGCGGTGAGGTATACACCTCCTATCATCGAGATATACGAGCTAATGGCTTGTCGTATGCCCCAACTGACAGTGCCGCCGATATGTATGCCCAATACAGTACGTCCGATCAATCCCTCTCCGATGAATTGACTTACGGCCGGTATGAGCGCCAGTAACAAAAGATACGAGGTAAGTATCTTTACATGCGGATCTTGTTCCGCTTCGATGGTTGCCCACTCTACCTTAGGGGCGACCAGAATGTTTTTTACGCGATTAACGATTTCCATTTGGTTAAAGTATTAAGAATTAATAATAAAAAAGCTGTTTATTTCGGAAAAATTATTTTATGCCGATACCATCCGAGGTTTTAACCTTCTTTTGATAACAACGAGGCAAATATAAACAAAAAATCATTTCATATGATGTAAAAGTTTTTTCATCGAATCTAATTTTTATTGAATACCGCCACAAAACCACCTGCCGGCAACAATTCTACAATCAATCTATCGTTGATTTCGCCTGCCGGTAAGGTGTTGATCAATACGCCGCTTTTCGAACCGAACGACAAACGTCTGCGATTGAACGATACAAGAGTTTCATCCGGAACTTTGTCGCGTACCAGAGTAGTTTCATACAACCCTCTACCCAAAAATGACAGGTCGATAGAGACGGTACGCGCATCGGAACCATTCATCACGGCCAGAAACCATTGATTCCCTTTGCGTCGGGCATATACAGCCACTTCGCCGATAGCGCTTGGTTCGAGTACAATTGTTTCGTCCCACACGCTTGGTATTTGCCTGATGACATTTGCCGCAGGATGTTTAAGCATGTCGGCAGGCTCGCCGGCATAAATCAACAACGGAGCCGTGATAATGATCGCCGAAGCAATCTGATGTGCATCGGTTGTTTCGGCTTTTCGGTCGCCGAAGTGCATGGGCGTGTAATCGGCATGTCCGGCCACCATGCGCGTGAAAGGAACGGTAACGTTGTGCTGCGCCCACGGACCGCGCATTTCGAATCCTTTGATTGCTTCGCGGGCCAGTTCGTTGGGCCAGGTTTTTGCTTCTCCCGTCGGTTTTGCTGCCCCGTGGAAATCAAGCACGAGTTTGCGTTCTGCGGCAAGTTCGAGACACGAAAGATAAAGTTCTTCTATTTCCTTCGCTTCGTGGTCGAAAAAGTCTATTTTTGAACCGGCTGCGCCAATGCTGTGGATATGGTCGAAAAATGCAAGACGTTCTGCCGGATCCCAAAGGTCTTTCGAATGTTTCCACAAAAGCACCTTTACACCAAGTTTACGGGAATAATCGATCAGTTCTTTTTGCTGTTCCACCGGCCAACGCGCCCAGTGTCCTTCCACCACATGATACTCGAAACCCAACTCCGAGGCGAGTTTTGAGAGTAATTTCATTCCGTCAAGCGTTCTCGGCACAGTCGTCAGATAACCCCACACTGCCCTGCCGGGTTGCAGCCAGTCGGCGAAACGTCCGCCGGGAAAAAGTTTTTTGTCGGGTTCGGGCGAGAGATTGTAGAGAATATCGGTATTCACCAGCGTATTCAAATCGGGAGCCACGGCAATGGTTCTCCACGGAGTGATAATATCGCCTTCGACGACAAAAGGTTGCGCCAGTCGTTCGGCTTCTTCTTCGCCATAACGGAGCACAAAAGGATAAGAAGCCGGCTGTTCGTGCGCCAGACGAACGCACATACCGCTTTTCCCGTCGGATTGCAGACCCATGCCGCTGTAATTGTAAACGGCGGCTTCATTGATGGAAAGATATCCCAAGCCGTCATTCAATTTTACGGTTACCGGCATGGCCATCCATTCGCCCTCCTTCACGTCGGCAATATCTTTTCTTACGTGCTCCGTTTCATAGTGCATGTAAAAATCGTGATACCACACCGTGCTGCCTTCTGCGAGGCGGAATACGGTCTGCTCGCCCTGCACGGTACGTTCGCCTGTTCCGGGTACGTTAAAAGCAAAGGCGACGCCATCGTTAAAGGCGCGCAAATGCAAGTAAAACGTCTTGAATACGGGATGGTTCAATGTGATGGTTACCCCGTTGTAATGATTCACAATCGTGTCGTGAATACCTACCCACGGATAGACGTTATTTTCTTCATAACGTTGTTCCGACACAATGACAGCCTTTTCACCCGCATCAACGCCGTTGATGGTAACGCCCATCGGCGAATGGGCAACTACAACTTCACCCTTGTAGAGCACTTCAAAATTCAGGCGTGTCCCGGAGGATACCCTGATCACAACGTTTCCACCGGGACCGGCAAGTTCCACCGGTTTCCCGCTCCTTTGTCCACAGCCGGACATGGCCAGCAGAAGAACAGGAAAAACTAAAAAAAATGATTTATTCATGTTAATTTGATTTTATTCATTCTTTTACAATTACAAAAATATCGTTTTCCCTGGTAGGAAAAACAATCAGATTACCTTTTGATTTTTGAAGTCTCCTGCCGTTGCGATAAATGGTTACTTCTTCGGTTCCCCAAGGGTTCCGCAATTTACATTCTTTACCTGACTGCGATTTGATTTCCACAAATTCAACCGTACCTTTTCGGAATGAAGAGGTTACGAGGAAATTGCCACGGCACAAGAGCGAAAATTGAGCGTCCCACTCTTCCGGCCATGCGGGAAACACACGAATAATTGTTTCTTCGCCCGGTTTGGCAGGAATACTTTGGCACAAGGCATTGTGCAAGGCGTCGGCTACTCTGCCCAAACGTTGCACGTTGGTTGTTTGCGCGCCCTCGCTTAAATCCAACCGGTTGCGCATCACCGACCCTCCGTCGTAACGTATTTGAGCGGGAATCAGATAACGGGTTGCGTCTATACGTCCCATCTGAGCGCCGGTTACAGGAAGTTTCGACAAAATACCCATCCGCGCATCTTCAGTGATGCCGTTCCGAAAATAGGCGTCATACGTATTGTTGGCTATTTGCATCATTGTTTTGTCAGTCGATTCCAATGTAAGGAGGTCAAAAAACCATACCGGCATAGTGTTCGCGTCGGGTCTGCCCGTCGCAGGTCCTTGCCGTACAGGCAACAGTGAACGGACAAAAGTCACCGGTTGGTCTGCCATCTCCGGATGATCGCTGCTCAAAGCAAGCGGCGACAGGTTGGCCAGCACTTCCGCCCATGCTTTGCGCAAATCCGCATCAACGTTCAATATCGTAGCGGCTTTGATGGCTACCGGAAACAAACCCATGACCGATGAAATTTCCTCCACTGTATTGTGGCCATCCCACACCGATTCGTTATCGTTCACATGACGGATATGGTATTTACCGTCCTGTTCCTTTTTCAGGTTCGGAAAGTTGCGATAAAACTCCGCCACGCCTTTCAGTATGGGATATGCCTGATTGGCGAGCCATTCCCTGTCCTGTGAATACTCGTACTGCATCCAGTATTGATAAGCGATTTTCGCGCCACGCGAAAAAATATGGTTTACTTGCGAAAAACCGCCGCCGCCTTTGTCGGAAAACTGCCATACGCCATTTTTCCATCCATCATCATTTTTCCAGTTCCAACGGCTGTTGTGAGGCATTTTGGTAGCGGCATACCGTACAAAGTCAGGCGAAACTTCCGACCATGGCTTTCGGGCGAGGTATATGTCGCGCATCTCTGCGGCAATGGCTTCGGGCAACTCGGCCAAACCGCCGAAACTTACCGTTTCGGGAATATAAATACCTTTGCTGTCCCATTGTTGCACTGCCGCCCGCTCCAGCGAAGGAACCATACGGGTATACATTTTGAAAAAAGGCTGCATCAGTTCGGTCCGGTTCGCCGGAAACAATCCGTTGACGAAACAACTTTGGTTGGCGCCCCAGAACTGGTTTCCCCACTGGCGTTTATCGCCTTCCGTTGACCACAGCATACCGTTAAATTTCGGTTGGTATTCGCCGCGATAAGTAGCGCCCATCAGGTACATGAAAAAGTTGTAATGAACCGTGATATTATTGGCAATCCCGTCGTTGCTGCTCAAGTTGACCAATGATTGTTCCCAGAATTTTTTCCACCATTGCCGATGCGAAGCCAGCAGGGTGTCGTATCCTGTTGATTTGGCTTTTGCCAACTTATCCAAAGCACCGGCTGTTACGTCAAAATCTTTATCGAACGTTGCCGCGCCCGACACAAAGACGTAAAAAACGCCGCTGCCCGGCTTCACAGTCAGGATCATCTCAGAATCGTTGGCCTGCCAGACTTTTGCTTCGGCTCCCGATACAGTAACCGCCATTGCCGACTTACAAATGTAATCCAACTCACTGAAAGTTTGTGTTAACGTCATTTGGTTCGTCCCTTCCGCTTTGAGCGTCGAAACTGCTCTATGGTCGCCCCGGGTAGTCACCGGTAGACGTAATGTTCTCAAACGTACCACCACAGGCAAATCCTTGCGGTTGTCCTGCACTTTTACCACCATCACTTCGCCTTCGCTCCACACAAATGTTTCCGTCTTCACCTGCCTTCCGTTGGTGGTTGCCACAGCCTCGTAGCACGACAACTTTTGGTGGAAATCATTCCCTGCGAAAACTTCATCATAGCCGGGAAATTCGATGTCGAGAAATCCCACGCCACCACAATAGTCGGAATGTCGTTGGGCAAAGTTATTGCTGGTCTCGTCATTTGAAAATACATCCACACGGTTGAGTTGGTAACGCAACGCCGATGGAGTAGTCCACACCAATGTGCCCATCACACCGTTACCGACAGGCAACCCTTCTTCGCTGGTATTCACCGGAGTATCGTACACCAGATCGGATTTTGAAATATGCGCCCGAAAGTCAACAGGCGGCAATCTGGTCGATATGCTACTTTGCGCCATGATTCCCGAAAAAGAAATCGTGCACAATATTATATTCATTATTTGCTTTTTCATGTTTTTTTTTGGTTATTAGTGAATATCAAAGTAAAAACAAAATACTTTCAGGAATCTCTTTATTATGGGTTATTTTATTTCACATGCCTTATCAAATTCCGTATCCGCTGCAACAAAGTAGGATGCGAATAATGGAAAAATACATATAACGGATGCGGGGTCAGATTCGAAAGGTTGGTGACCGACAGTTTTTTGAGCGAACTTATCAACGAATTACTCATACCGAAATCGGCAGCAAAACGATCAGCCTGGTATTCGTTTTTTCGCGAAAAGGTATTCATCATCAATCCGATGACTATTGATATAGGGCTGTATAGGATGCCAAATGCAATAAGCCCGATATGGAAACTGGCGCCGGGCATCCCCAGTGCCTGTGATAAAACCGGTTGCGACACAAACAACGAGAAGATAAACAACATAATCCCTGTCTGGATGAACGACAGAATCATACTGTTGATGATATGATGCTTCTGGTAATGTCCTATTTCGTGCATCAACACGGCGACAATCTCGTCGGTTGATAATTCACCGATTAAGGTATCGAACAGCACAATTCGTTTTTTGCGTCCCAACCCGCTAAAATAAGCATTGGCTTTGGTGGACCGTTTCGACCCGTCGATGGTATATATTTTGTCGATATGGAATTTAGCCCGTTCGGCGTAAGAAGTGATTTGATATTTGAGTTCGCCGTCTTCAAGCGGTTTCTGTTTGTTGAACAGCGGCACGATCAACGACGAATAGAAAAAAGCCATGAACAGCATGAATATCGACATCAATAACCACGCCCATAGCCAAAAATAGATGGTTATTTGCAGATAGAACCACACCACCAGCGCTATCAATCCGCCGCCAATGAGCGCCGTCAACAACCACCCTTTCAGTTTATCGGCAATATAAAGACCGGGAGTAGTTTTATTGAATCCGAATCGTTGTTCAATCACAAAAGTATCATATACGGCAAATGGCGTATTCAGTATATCGAACGCTAAGCCCAGTATGCCGAAAAAAATCAGGGGATGCAACACCGGATGCATACTGATACTTGCCGCCAATTTATCGATCCATACAAATCCGTCAAAGAAAAACATACCCATTATCAATATCAGATTAAAGCTACTGCTGACCAATCCGAAACGGATATTGGTACGTTCGTATTTCTGCGACTGTATATATTGTTCAACATCATACAAATCTTTCAATTCTTCGGGAAGTTTTTCCGAAAGATTTTTCAAATTCAGCAGTTCGAGCCAACTTTCGAGTATGAAGTCGGCGACAATGATGGAAACAAGAATGAAAAAAACGGCTTGTGGAGTCATTGAATATTTTGAGTTGAAGTTTGCATGTCGAGTTGCATCTGATACTGTTGTCTTTCGCGTAGTAATTTGAGGTAAGCAACGGTTTTGGATTTTTTCTTCATCTCAATCGACCGTTGCGCCCAATAAATGGCTTGATCTAATTGATTTTGAAATTCGTAAGCCACTGCCATATTATAAGTAATCTGGCTTTTTACTTCTTTTTGCAAAACTTTACGGCACAAAAGCAGCATGGTTTCCCAGATATCAAAAGCCCGGGCATAAGCCTCGTTCTGCATAGCCGTATATGCTCGTTGTGAAAGATCGGGAAATTTATTGACCATATAGATATGACGCATTCCTGTTTTCCATTGTGGCGCTATACGGGCAATATAATCTTGCGCCAGCGCAATCCCCATGTCCCACCATGCATCTTTAACGTCGGGCAGATGTTCTACCGCTTCCAGTTTTCCCCTATGAACACCCGAAGGCCACACTATCAAATCGTAACAGGTGTATTCGTCTATCAGTTCTCCGGAGTTGTTCTGTACCGACCACTTTGCCGAATATTGGATAAACAGATAAGCCTCCCATACATCAAAATCATATTCCTGACCAAAGTATGCATTATCTATTTGTAACCTGTCCAAATGCACCACTATATCGAAATTTGAAGCCCCGTATAGTTCGTCCGTATCCATGATGTAAACGTAGAAGCGAGTATCTTCGTAGCCGGGGGCTTTTTCCCAAATACGCTGCAATGAAAACAGAATGTTGGCGATCAATGAATCAGTAGGTACGCCTGTTGCTGTTTCGTTGGTCATGATGGATTCCGAGAAAACATCTTCCGAAGCACAAATGGCAATAACGTTTTTGGGGCCTTCAATGGTCAACCTGGCCGGTTGCAGCGTTTCAATCGGACAATGACGTATGGTTACACATGCCGGAAGCAACACCGGCATACATACAAAAAACAAAAACCGAATAACACGAGTCAAGGTTGAAAAGGTATAAAATAGAATCAGCGCAAAATTATCTTTTTTTGGTTATTTCACAATATCTATTTCCTGTCTCTTTTTAACGCTTCAAAACTGCGGTCATATCTTGCTTCGGCTTCCTTACTGAAAAAACACGCCGGAAACTCGTCTGCACGCAGATGATAAGCGATGCACTCGCAACATTTTCCATGTCTGACACAAGGATATGTACAAGAACATACCATTGCTTTATTATGTTGACAATCCATCTATATTCCTCCTTTTATTGTTTTTTCCAACGACCTAACCGTTTCATGCCGCGCGTAAAAACCCATGACAAAAATTTTGAGTGTCCGCCTTCCACCATCTTTTGACGGCAAAATTCCTGAAATTCCTGCACTGTTCCATCGAAAGTAAATGCTCCGTTTTGATAGCAATAACTGCAATAGAGTGTATTGATGCTACCGCCGGCGTTTGTTCCGCCACCTTGCGGGTCTTGCTTCATCGGCATCCCGCAACTTTGACAAAATTTGTTTTTTGCTTCCATCGTTTATATTTGATTATTATTTTTCACAAAAATACTATTTTCTATCCTTATTTCCAAATCGTAAATCAAAAATGGATGGTTGCACATACTCTTCCGGACAATAATATTTTCTGTGGTATCGTTGATAAAAATAACTTAATTATTATGTTTGCATTTTAAAAACTTGTATGAATCTTTCTTTACCGGTCTTCGCTGTTTCTGATAATATCATCAGTTCATTGGGTTTCACCACTGCCGAAAATATTCGCTGGATATCCCGTGAGCAAACCGGAATCGGGTATGTGGAACCCGGACAATTTTCGTCACGCGTTTTTCCTTTTGCTTTGGTGAATGATGCGGAACTGAACGAAAAAACAGAATCATCATCTATACCCAACCATTTTACCCGCCTGGAACGGATGATGCTCCTTTCTGCCAGCGATGCCCTCAACGATTCCGGAATTGACTCCTCAAATAACCGCACAGTGTTTGTTATTTCCACTACCAAGGGCAATATCGGCGAATTTTCTGTCCAAAAATTTAAAACCTTTAGTTCTCCGGAGTCAATCAAAAATCAAAAATCAAAAATCGAAAATGCGCTTTGGGTTTTAGGAGAACTTGTACGTAATTATTTCAGTAATCCCAACCCTGTCATTGTCGTTTCAAATGCGTGTGTTTCAGGAGTTCTTGCCGTTGAAGTTGCGGCTCGGTTGTTGCGTTGCGGCAAATATGACCATGCCGTAGTTGTGGGCGGCGACCTGGTAACCCGTTTTGTGGTCTCTGGTTTTGAATCGCTTCTTGCGTTAAGCGGGCAACCTTGTCGCCCCTACGACACCAGACGCGACGGATTAACTCTCGGTGAAGGATGCGCCACCATAGTGTTAAGCGTTTGTTCACATTCAGGGAAAAACAGCGAACAGATTGTCATTTCGGGCGGAGCAAATTCGAATGATGCGGTGCATATCTCGGCGCCCGACCGGACAGGCGCCGGATTGAGCCTTGCCATCAAACGCGCATTGAAACATTCGGGCGTATCAGCGGCAGAAATCGACGCCGTTTGCTCACACGGAACAGCTACCGTCTATAACGACAATATGGAATCGCACGCGATGCGACTTGCCAACCTTTCCGAAACGCCCGTTTACGGACTTAAAGGATATTGGGGGCACACACTGGGCGCGGCAGGAGTGATGGAAACCGTAGCCGTGATTCACTCGCTTAGGCAGCAACTTCTGTTCCGCACGTTTGGTTTCGAAACGTCCGGAACATCAGAAAAACTAAATGTTGTAGATAAAACGAAAAGCGCCCCTCTCCGGAGTATTATGAAAACAGCATCGGGTTTCGGCGGGTGCAATGCTGCGTTGGTGGTGAGTATGATATAAAATGTTTATCTTTGCTGCGTTTTTAATCCATTTGATAGCCTGCCATGCTGATCAGACTTTATTCCGAAAATCCCAATCCCAAGCAGATTGAATCTATTGTGACCGTTCTGCGGGGAGGCGGTGTGATCATTTACCCGACCGACACGGTATACGGCATCGGCTGCGATATTCACAACCAAAAAGCGGTAGAACGGATTGCACGCATCAAAGGTGTCAAATCCGAAAAGGCTGATTTTTCATTTATCTGCCGCGATTTGAGCCACCTGAGCGAATACGCCCGGCAGGTGCCCAATTCCGTATTCAAACTGATGAAACGCCATCTGCCCGGACCGTTCACCTTTATCCTCAATGCCAGCCACAAGGTTCCTAAAATACTGGAAAGCAAAAAGAAAACAGTAGGAATTCGAATCCCGGATAACGATATTGTGGCAGCCATTGTCGAACAGTTGGGTAATCCGCTGTTGACTACTTCGGTTCATTTCGACGATGAGATGATCGAATATGCTACCGACCCCGAACTGATTCACGAAAAATATGCCGATATGGTTGACCTTATGGTTGATGGCGGCTATGGCGGTACTGAATTTTCAACTGTCGTCAACTGTACCGGCGACGAACCTGAAATCATCCGGCAAGGATTGGGAGTGTTGGAATTGTAAGAATGGAATCACTTCAATATACCATCAAACATCTTCCCGACAGTCCCGGAGTATATCAATTTTTGAATGAAGAGGGAAAGATCATCTATGTGGGAAAAGCCAAAAGCCTGAAAAAACGTGTTTCGTCCTATTTCAATAAAATACATGACAACCGCAAGGTGACCCTGATGGTAAGCAGAATAGCAGATTTGCATACTATCGTGGTGAATACCGAAAGTGACGCCCTGCTGCTCGAAAACAACCTGATCAAGAAATACCAGCCGCGTTATAACATCCAACTCAAAGACGACAAATCATTTCCGTGGATTGTCATCCGTAACGAGGATTTTCCCCGCGTTTACCTGATGCGCAACCCTGTCCGCGATGGTTCGCAATACTTTGGCCCCTACACATCGGCAAAGATGATGCGGACGCAACTCGACCTTGTCAAACAACTTTACCCGTTGCGAACCTGTGCACTGAATCTCACTAAAGAAAATATCGCGCGTCAAAAATTTAAAATTTGTCTTAATTACCATATCGGCACGTGCAAAGGTCCATGCGAAGGATGGCAAACCAAAGAAGAATACGACGAATCAATTGCACAAATCCGTAATATTCTGAAAGGAAACATTACCACGGTGATACAACAAATGAAGACGCTGATGAACGGATATGCCGAAGCCTTCCGGTTTGAAGAAGCAGAAAGAACGAAGAACAGAATCGCCCTGCTCGAAAGGTTCCGCAGCAAATCGACCATTGTCAACCCTTCCATCAGCAACGTCGATGTGTTCTCATACGAGGATGACATACAGTGCGCATATGTCAACTGTTTGCGGATTGTCGACGGCGCCGTCATACAGGCGCACAACGTTGAAATTGTCAAGCGGCTGGACGAACAACCCGCCGAACTGCTGGGGTATGCCATTACCGATATGCGCCAAAGATTCGCAAGCGCATCATCAGAAATCATTGTGCCGTTCCTGCCCGACGTGACGCTGAACGGAATAACCTATACGATACCCACCCGGGGCGACAAAAAAACATTGCTGGATTTGTCGCAACGCAATACCGGCTTTTTCCGGATGGAGAAGAAAAAACAAATCGAAAAAACCGATCCCGACCGGTATGTGAACCGTATCATGGAAACGTTGAAACAAGACCTGCATCTGAGTGAATTACCCGTTCATATTGAGTGTTTCGACAACTCGAACACACAGGGAACAAACCCCGTAGCAGCCTGCGTGGTTTTCAAAAACGCACGTCCCAGCAAAAAGGACTACCGGCATTTTAACATCAAAACAGTGGAAGGTCCCGACGATTTCGCATCAATGGAAGAAGTTGTCTTTCGCCGCTACCAGCGCCTTATCGGAGAAGAAAAGCCGCTGCCGCAACTGATCATTATCGACGGAGGCAAAGGACAACTGAGTTCAGCCATGCACAGCCTCGAACAACTCGGACTGAACGGGAAAATCGCTGTCATTGGTATCGCCAAGCGACTCGAAGAGATTTATTTTCCGGGCGATTCAACGCCGCTCTACATAGACAAACGGTCGGAAAGCCTCAAACTGATACAGCAAATGCGCGACGAGACGCACCGTTTCGGTATCACGTTTCACCGTAAGAAACGGTCGCAGGCGATGATCGCCACCGAACTGCAACATATCGAAGGCGTCGGGCCAAAAACCGTCGAAAAACTATTACAGGAATTTAAATCGGTAGCACGCCTGCAAACGGCGCCAGTGGAAGAACTCGAAAAGGTGGTGGGAAAGTATAAAGCGGGTATTGTAGTCAGGTATTTCGAAGATATGGACAAATTTTGATACAAAAAAGCCGCTCACCTTGCGGCAAGCGGCTAAAACAATGATTATCAATTCGTCAGTCTAAAATTTTAATTTTAATATTGCGGAACCACACATCATCGCCATGGTCTTGCAGGCCGAAGTAGCCTTCGCGATTCGGACCGCCACAGTTGTTCAGTAAGTCATATGCAATGGGATATTCGCCATCTTGTTTGAATTTACTGGCTTGCAGCATAGCATTCCATTGCGGAGTCCACAAATGGTATTCCAATACATTTTCACCGTTTTGCTGATGCAATACCGTACCTCTGTAAACAATGATGGTGGTATTGTTCCATTCGTCAAAAGGTTTTGCATTTTGCGGTTTGGCAGGTATCATATCATACAGAGATGTAGACTGACGATTACCATCCTTACCCATTCTGGCATCGGGATGATTTTCATTGTCCAACACCTGACTCTCCGGAGCAGAGAACCATATAGGTTGATCCTTCACTTCCTGAGCTAAATAGAAAATTCCGGAATTTGCGCCTTTAGAGCATTTCCAGTCAATTGACAATTCGAAATTTTTGAATTTATGCCCAAAAATCAGGTCTCCTCCATCAGTTTCCTGGGCTTCTCCTCCCCCGCTTCCGTTAAATTTGATAGCGCCCTCGTCTATTACCCATCTTCCGGGAACATCGTCGCGGTTGTATCCTCTCCATCCGTTAAAGGTTTTTCCGTCAAAAAGAATGTAAAATCCATCCTTATCCTGAGCAAACTTGGAAAGGCTGTATTGTGTCTTGTCCAAGATGGTGTATTCGGGACAGACATCTGTTGCAGGCACCACTGTTTCCATAGTAACAATGGTTATATCTTCCCATGGTTCAAGAGGTTGAGTTTGTACGGCCGATTTCGATGATCCGCCACCGCCGCATGATGCAAAAACAAATACCAAACATAACGCGCTTACTCCGGTAATTACATTTTTTATTTTCATATTATTGATGATTATTATTTGGTTAATACATTACATTAAGTAATCCGCATGTTTTGACACATGCGGATTAAATAAGTATTTATTTGAAATTTAAGGCATTGCAGGCAATGACCAACCATTCCTATACGTATGTTTGATCAATTCCGCAGCAAATGTTTTTGCATTAATAGGATCCGTTCTGATAGGATTGATATTGGGATGTCCGTCAACCACACTGAATTGATCTTCCACAATCATACGAACCGAATCGTTATCGCCAATATTGGTGAACTGCATGTTTGCGCCATCCCATAGCAATTCTTTGTTCAGACCCTGGAGACGAACAGCTAAAACACCCATGACTACCATTTCGTTGAACGGACCGGCTTCAGCAAAGTTGGATGCAGGTTCAACGCGGTTTTCCGGACTTTCCTTACAAGCGC